>Ga0209004_1000057_pt1 | contig 31321 bp, 30 predicted proteins | sample TexAe_RefH0_M1_FD_187948 | JGI IMG/M metagenome (GOLD analysis project Ga0209004, IMG submission 187948) | Forest soil microbial communities from Davy Crockett National Forest, Groveton, Texas, USA - Texas A ecozone_RefH0_M1 (SPAdes) (version 2) | ecosystem: Environmental > Terrestrial > Soil >... | reverse complement strand
GCCTCCATGTACACCCTGATCGGCTCAGCCAAGCTCAACGGACTCGATCCGGAACTCTACCTGCGCACCGTCCTGGCGCAAATCGCCGATCATCCCATCTGCCAGATACAGGATCTGCTGCCCTGGAACCTGGCTCCCTCACTCCAGGCCCACTCTTCTCAGGCCGCTTAAGACACACTCATCAAGTGCCCACGAAAAAACAAGTGGACACTTCATGGCACACTCCATTGCTGTCAATAGGGACTGGAAGTACGCTTACTAACCTTTGGAATCATGAGGTCTCCTTCGGCAAGGTCGATCAGTGGCTTGGCCCTGCGCAGGGAGCATCGTTCGCATACTCGAACAACGCTGAGAATATCTATGCGTTCGAAATCAATCGTGTTGAACCATTGCGTATCCCACTCCTTTCAAAAGTCACGGGTCCGTTCCGATACGAGTTCTTAGTTGATGAACTTCGGGGCCACTTGTTCATTCCTAACCCGGCCTACGAAGCAAACTCCTCGCCCAACGTTCCCAACGTGATCAATCCAGGGAATCCGTGGGTTCACATTGAGAAACTCAGCTTCCGCCCCACGGCCAACCTTGAGTTCGGCTTCGAGCGAACTGTAATCTGGGGAGGCAAGGGTCATGAACCCATCACGCTTCATAGCTTTCTCAGAAGCTTCTTCAGCTTGGCAGCTCCCGGCGGTCAGGGGTCGACAGGACCCAATGCCAAGCTCGGTCCCGATGATCCAGGCGCGCGCTTTGGCTCGTTTGATTTTTCGTATCGACTGCCGTTCGCTCGCAATTGGCTGACCCTCTACGCAGACGGTGAGGTACACGATGACATCTCTCCCATCGACGCACCGCGCCGCGCAGCGTGGCGGCCCGGATTGTATCTTTCGCATATTCCTGGAATTCCTCGGTTAGACATGCGAGCCGAGGCTGCCTGGACGGACCCGCCCATTACCAGCAGCAACGGCGGCCATTTCATGTATTGGGAAAGTATTCAGAAACAAGGCTACACCAACAATGGGCAACTTTTCGGCGACTGGATAGGCCGCGAAGATAAAGGGGGACAAGCATGGATCACTTACCACCTGAGCGGCAACGAGTGGATTCAGCTGAGCGCGCGCAACCAAAAAGCCGCCAGGGACTTCATCGCCGATTCGACGACACAGTATGGAACCACGCTGAATGACCTGAGTTTGCAAGCGGTGAAGCGCATCGACCGGGATTTCGAGATCAGCGGAATCTTCACGTTCGAGCGTTTCAAGGCGCCGATTTACCTTCCCGGTCCCCAGGCGGTCACGACAACGAATATTCAGCTGACCTGGTATCCGAGTCGCCGATCAAACTTCTGAGAATCCGCGCCACGTCGCCTTACGCTTGAGGAACTTCTGGAAGAGGATCGCGATGATCAAGGTCTGGACAGACGGCGCTGAGGCGGGACTTCTTGACCGTTCTGACGATCGCGGCAGCGCATTCATATACCTGCCCGAAACTATAAGCGCGCGAGTGGCTGCGGCTCGCATTTGCAAAAGCTACCGGCACGTTTGACGACTTGGACCTTCTATCCATCGTGGGCGCTCGCAGGTTGGTCGAATTCGCTACAACGGACAGAAGGAAGAACGGAGGAACTCGAAGACGTCCCATTTCAGTCCATCGACGAGGTCCTGGCACGTCGGAGGGATGGAGATCTGTTCCGCTATCTCATCGAACGCTTTGAACGCTTCGCGTCTTTTCCGGCATCAGCGGCGTGCAACCCACTGCCGTTAGAAGGACTCTTCGAACTTCATCAACGCGTGAATTCGTGACGGTACAGTTCAGTGAGAAGCGCGCATCTCAAGCGCGAGTTCGCTGCTTACCGCTTACCTCCCCAAAAAGCAACTTGTTGTAGGCGCGGGCCGTATGCGCCATCATGATCTCGGTTGTAAATCTTCTCTCCACGATCTTCCTTCCCGAGAGACCCATGGCTCTTGCCTTTGCGGGATCGCAAAGTAAGCGAAGGATGGCTGTTGCAAGGCCTTCTGAATCATCGGGGGGGACAAGGAATCCGCTGGTTCCATACGCCACGGCCTCTGCGTTTCCTCCGACGTCCGTCGCAACGACCGGAAGAGATGAGGCCATGGCCTCGATGACGGCATTGGAAAAGCCCTCGCTGCGCGAGGGAAGAACAAAAACGTCGGCTTCTGCCAGATACTGGCATATATCCGTTATTCCGCCGTCGAATCGGAGATGTTTCGAGAGGTTCAATTCCTGGACGAGTTTGTGCAGTTCTTCGAGATAGTCTGTTTCGAGCACATCGCCCGCGATGGCAAACTGGGCCTTGGGAAACTTCTGCACAACTATTGCAGCCGCCCGGATGAGCAGATCATGTCCCTTTATCCTCCTGATATTGCCAACCGTCGCTACAAGAAACTCGCCAGGACCTTTGGCTGGCCTGGAGGTCGTGTTCCAATCTGCGAGATTCACGCCGTTGTAGATGGTCTGTACTCGTGCGGAATTGACTAGATCCACATCAATTGAATGCCGCCGCACCCGTTCGGAAACGGCGAACACAGCATCGGGAACGCCGGCCATCAGCCGGTAGGCGACACGCTGCTTCGCTGTCCTCAGGAATCCCATATCGCGACGAGCCCATACCAAATTTGCCTCGGACATGATCTTAGTAACAAGCCCCCCAAAAATATCAGAGCTTCCAAAAAACGTGTGGACGAGTCGGATCCTTTGTTGCTTGAGGAACCTTCCAAACTCGAAGGCGGCTCGGAGGGCCATGAGGTCAAAGGTGCGCTGCAGTGGAAGCTGGTAGACAGGACAAGGCGGAAGCTTCAAGGCAGCGCTCTCAGGATGGGCAGAAAAAGTCAGGATGGACGCCAGAAAACCGTAGTTCGGCAAGTGGTTCGCGAGCTGTAAGACGATGCGTTCTCCTCCGCCCAAAGTTCGGGCGAGCTCGTCGATTACAAGCAGGACGCGAGGTAAGTAGCCCTTTTCTGACCGGGCTTCGCTCAGAAATCCTGACGGCGTTGCAATGATTTCAATCATTGATCGATTTCGCGATGTCACGTTTGGAATGTATCCATTTAGAGTAAAGCACATACATTCCGTCGCGTTTGCCACTTCATCGACATCCACACCATCAGCCTCTTCAATCAACTTCAAAGCCATGCTATATTGCGGTTCGCAATCAGCGCTAACCATGCAAGCACCGCGGCTGCGTTGAGTTAGCAATGCTTATTCGAAGGCCCGACACGACCTCTTTGGTGACCGATCTCATTTTTCCCAGCCCTGCCAAAGCATAGAAGAAGATCTGCCAGCCAGAAGACGGTTTGGCAGGGACCACTGGATCCGGCAGCAGTCAAAAGCAGCAGCAGAAAGAACGATGATGGAGCTTCGGCAGTCTATCACTGATAAATGGGGAAAAGAGGAGCCAGCTGCAGCAACTGTACTTGTCGTTTAAGGGCGAATCTTTCGCGAAAAACGCCATTCCTATTTTACCGAAGATCTTGCCGCTGACGATTGTCAGCGGCTCGAATGCAGCGGGTTTCACCATGCGCGCCACATGCATAAAATAAGGACACCATCAAGGATGGTCCATACGACGACTCGTACCCGACTCCACTGCGTCCGACATGAACCGATCTTAGGTCCCCTTCAACATTTCAACGCCAGAAGTGAATCGACGTACGCCCACACGCCTACAAGTTGTATGGTCGATTGGAAGGCATGGCGGCAATTTCGACCATCGTTCACGCAGCCTCGATGACTACCCTAGATTGGCAATTGAACGGGCGCGTTGAAATTCAAACAGTCAAGAGGCTAGCGCCGCATACTTCCTATCGCCAAACAGAGAACCGGCCAGTACCGAAGCGGAGAAACGCAATCAATGCAGCCAAATTCAAAGCAACAAATGTGTGTATCAGAGCCATAAACCGCAACTTTTTCACTCCTGGGAAGGCGGTAGTCAATCCAGAGCAGAAATAAAATAGGACCTGCAGCCCGAAGATTGCCTTATACAGAAGCCCATCGGATAAAGCGGATGTGAACAGAATCAGAATCAGTAGAAAGGGTGACAGAAGACGCAGCAATTTGTGGCTTATAAAACGAAATAGAAGTGGATTTTGGGGAGTAATCAGCCATGGCGCAACCTTCACAAGTTGGAAATTTCCCGCCAGAGTTCTGACCTTCCGCGCAAATTCCCTTCCTCGCTGCGCCGAAAATGTGTCCCGAGCAATAGCTCGAGCTTGAAAAATCACACGTTTTCCCTTCAACGCGACGTGCATGGGAACAAAAACGTCATCAAGGATCGTTCCCTTTGGCATAGGTGTATAGAGTTCCCGACGAATTGCGTATATTGCTCCTGTCGCACCGACCATCGAGCCGGATATGGATTCCAGGGCCCGAATTCCTCTTTCCAGGCGCCAGTATCTCCCGAGAGCGGCATTATCTGTAGTCTCAGTTTCATCATCGATCAGCAATGCGCCGCTGACGGCACCTACAGTCAGGTCAGAGAACGGCAAGATCAGTTCTAAAATGGCGTCAACATCAATACGTTGCCGAACATCGAAAAACACAAGGATCTCGCCTGTTGCACGATTCACAGCTTCATTCAACGCAACGGCCTTGCCCTGATGCGTTTCAAGGATAATGGGTACCACATGTTCCCTATTCTGCGAGAGAATCTGATCGGTACCGTCGCTGGATCCGTCTGAAGCAATGATGATCTGGAGATCGCCAATATCGTATCGCAAGCGTCGGAGGTTAGCAATTTTGCCCGGAAGAGCGGTAACTTCATTTCGAGCAGCAATGATGACCGTAACGGATGGACAATGTGGATGAGTATGAAGAGGTCGTTTAGAGAATTGAGACGCCAGCCACAACCATGCCAAGTAGCCCACGTACGTGTAGCTGACTATCGCCGCGCTAAACCAGAAGAAAAGCTTCACATAGTACTGACCTGCCAATGTCTTCTATCCCCTTTCCGTCCGAATCCACCGACTGTTATGCATGCTGAGCATGGCCGCGAGATGCTGCCGAAAAATCCAAATTGAATAGCGGAGAAAGCTGACCAGCAATTGTCGTCGACCGAATTGAGGACGAAGTCCTGAGACAATGGCCAAGACATAAATGGCTTCGAGAGCCAAGGCGAACGCAAATGAGATCCAGAGCGGGAGGGGCGCATGGCGTCCGCAAATCAGTAAGCCAAGCCCGGAAATCACCGTCAGAAATGCGAGTGGGAGACGACTGCGGGTCGCCAAATAGAAGCAAGACTCGAGGCTCTTCCAGTCGCATCTCACAACGGACCGCAGGATCTGCAGTGGAATCAATTTTGCAAGAAGGCTGTATGTTCCCCGGGCCCATCTTTCCCTTTGCTGGCTTGCATATTTAATCCGTCCGGTCATTGATGAGATTACAAACACATCTCGCACGAAACGAATGGCCACTCCTTTGGATGCGAGTTGAAATCCATACTCAAGGTCTTCGCAAATCGAGTAAGCAGACCAAGGAACAAGCTGCAGCACTGCGGTAGGTATGCAAAAGCCCGTGCCCTGCAGACCCTGGTAGAGTCCAAAATGCGATCGGGGCGCTGACACGTATTCCACTTCAGCGCGCTGGGTGGCGCTACTTGTAAGCGAAAGCCATGAAGGGCTATCGGGAGGAAACTCAAAATCGACACGTGCCTGCACCGGAACGGATTGAGATCGCATCTCCCGCACGAAAGCCCGGAGCAGACTTGGACTGCACCGAGTATCGGCGTCGATAATCACGACGGCGCCGTATGACTGGATTTCCCAACGCGCCAGAGCCCAGCCAAGTGCATAACCCTTCCCACGGCGCGATAGATCCGATCGCTCCCAAACCTCACAACCTTCCCCCCGCGCGATAGATGCCGTGTTATCGGTGCAGTTATCTGCAATGACCACAACGCGGAATAACCCTTTTGGATAATCCAAGCTTCCGAGGCTGCGAAGGGTGGGGCGCAAATGTTCCGCTTCGTTATGAGCTGGCACCAGGATCAGGAAACGCGTCTCACTAACTTCTCCTGACGAGTCGACAGACTTTTGAAATCTGGAAATCAGAAACCCAACCCCCTCAAAAAACACAACATATGCCGCTAGAGCCAGCACACCAAAAAGCCAGATGGCAGTCAGGGTGGTTGTCAATTTGATCGTAATCCAATCCAACTCAATAACTGTTCGGCGGTGATCTTCATGCGCTCTCGAGGATCGCTTTCTCGTAAAGTTGGAGGTACTCTCTCGCCATACGGTCGACGGAGAAGACCTCGCTAACAAACTGCCTTGCGGCTGCACCCAACCGACTTCTCATGGGCGGATCTTCAAGCAGCCTAAGAATGGTTTGGGCGAGAACCAGGGGATCATCGGGAGGAACCAGCAGCCCTGTGCGGCCATGATTGATGATCTTTGGAACATCTCCGACGGAACTTGCGATAACTGGAAGACTACTCGCCATACCTTCGAGTACCGCAATTGGTAGTCCTTCTCGCCGCGATGAGGCGACCATGATATCGAAGCTATGATACAAGGGCGCCATATCTCTTACGTGTCCCAAAAGGCGTATTTTCTCCCCGACACCTAGGTCGTCGACCAAGTCCTGGATCGTTGTGAATTCTGGCCCATCCCCTGCCAGGTGAAACTCCACCCCCTCATGATGCCGCAAGACCTCCATGGCCGCCCGAACGAAGATATCCGGGCCTTTTTCCAAAGACAGTCGCCCTACAAAGCCAACAATCAGGTTGGTCTGCTGGGGATGCTCGCACTTAAATCCATGACTTTCAAGGAGAAATGATCGAACATCAATTCCATTCCGGATCAACTCGACTCGGTCCGGATCAATTCCCGAATGGCATAACCTTCGTTCGACTTCGCCAGAGACAGCCGCTACGCGGGAGTATTCGGAGAGAATCCTCCGATCCACGTATCCATAGACTCGGGATTTGCTGTCATTGTCGAGCCAGTTGTGGCAGGTTGCGACATAAGGAAGTTTGGTGCGACCCAAAGCCAGGTGCACAAATACGTCAGCCTTGTACCCGTGCGCATGTACGACATCGGCAGCAGTTGAGAGGGCAAGTTCTCTGATTCTACGGATTGCCGTCCAGTCTATCCTTCCTTTGGACGGGATCTGATGTGACTCAATGGCCTGCTGCCGGCAGTTCCAATAGAGTTCGAGATTCGAGTTGGATTGGTTCAAGAAAACGGCAACAATACTTCGGTGCCTTTCAGCGTTGAACCACCTGGAGAGATTCAGGATGACTGATTCTGCACCGTACATCCCACTACTACTGATGACGTGCAAAATCTTCATCTGGTTATGAGACCTCTTCCCCTTCTACCGCATTCTTTGTGAGCTTCCACCAGAGCCTATCGTAAATGCGATTGCTGAGCAGCCTTTTGGTAATGTCTTTTGCCCGGTAGCGGTATTTCAGCCAGCGAAGCGCTGCCCCTTCGGGAAGCATGAGATCCCGCAGGTTGTTAACGGTCATCTCGGACCATGCGTTGACGCGACCGACCAGAAACGACGAAAACCGCTTCTCTGCTTCCGGAACCGATGTATAGACGCGGCGATATCCGGCCTCCTTACAGGCCGCAACAACACGATGGTTATATCTTCCACCGGGCAAAGCCATCGTCCTGATCTCTATACCTAGTTTATCTTCCAGCATGAGTCGCGATGCCAGGAGTTCATGTTTCAACTCGTTGTGATTGCATTCGGTCAAAAACATGTGCGACCATCCGTGGGCACCAATTTGTTGGCCACTATTCTGCAACTGTCTGAGCTCCGACCAACCCAAATAACCAGGTTTCGTGTCCGTCCAGCCAACCGTGATGAAAAACTGGGCGGTCAGATTGTAGGTTCGGAGAATCGGGAGTGCCAATTCAAGATTTGAAATATGCCCGTCGTCAAAGGTCAATTCTGGCCAGAAGGAGAGGTGACCGGCATTACGCACCTCGGCAAAGAGAGAGGCGTGAGCTCTAAACTGTTCGACGTCAAGGCTGTAGGAGTAACTGCTGCGCGTCTTTGAAAGGGAGTGATAGAGGAAATGGAGCCTTGGTGTGGATCTACCACACTGCTCTCCGCCGGGCTTTGAATCTGAGCTGCGGCTCGATACCATTGCCGTAATCTCTGTAAATGTAGACTCAGTTTAGCATTTATAAGAGTTCTCAGTGGGCGGAGGAGGTTACCTTCGGCTTAATAGGTAGGTGAGGTATTAACGACCATGATTCCCAACGATGCCCATTTTCCTACGGCTGCAAAAGGCCGCCTGCCAATCTTGCAACATAAAGGCTGAGTTGGGGGCTTCAACAGCGGGATTAAGGCTGGCCGATCAGCACCCAAATCTGATGCGAAGGGGAAAACAGAGTGCCGCTTCAACTTTTGGCGGACAATACCGCTTGGCCTCTATCGTTACCGCGGAGGCGCAACTGGGGGCGACTTCATTGCCGGCTTTTCCCTATCCCGGGATCTCAGTTTACGGCCTCTCTGGGGCCCCTTCAAATTTCGCTGTGGTTTGGATATATCGCCGCCCAGAGAAATTTGGCCGGGCTATTATCTGAGTCCATTCGGGTGATCAGCAAAGGCGACGATCAGATCGAGTTTCAACGTATTGCATGGGGTAACGATGGGTGCTGAGTGCCGAGGAATACGAATGAATGTTCTAGTCATTGGAAACCGCGTCTGGATTAGGAGGCTCGCGATTGTGCTCGGCAGGGTTGCCATTGGCGATGATGTTCTCACCGCTTCCGGCACTTTTGTAAACTTCGATGTGTCTCCCCGCAATCTGTGGTAATTGGGAATCCGGGCAAATTGTTTCAGATGCCGGCTCAGCCGGTTACATTAACCGAATGGTGGTCTCAGAATGATAAGGGAACCCACGCGAGCAGATTTCGCCATCTGAACTGATGACTGCAATGACTCATTTTGAATATTCAGCCGATTGCAAATTTTGAACGGAGCCGCAGTTGCGAGTCATCCAAATCGCCAGAAGTGCTTTTTCGAACTGGTTTGCGACTGCAAGTACGTTGGTGGTCTCGTACTTTATGGCCCCGTTTCTCATTCACCGTTTGGGAAACGTTGAATATGGGATCTGGGTGCTTGCGCTTTCTACGACCGGCTATCTCTACTTCCTCGATCTCGGGTTCCGCAGTTCAGTGTTGAGATTCGTATCTCGGGCATACTCGACCAAAAATCATGAGGAAGCTTCTCAGGTAGTTTCAGCGGTCTTGTGGGTACGGATGCAGATCGGAGCACTCACGCTCGTTCTGGCCTCGGCCATTTCGATCCTTTTCCCAAAACTATTCCACCTTCCCCAACCACTCTGGAAGAGCTCCCAGGAAGCTTTATTCATCATCGGCCTCACGATCTCGGTGAATATGCCCCTAAGTGCCATTGGAGCTGTATTGTCGGCTCTCAATCGCTATGACCTGCTGAGCTATGTGTGTCTGCTCCAGCTGATCATTCGAGCCGGAGGTGTCGTTCTGGTGGTGCGCGGCGGGCAGGGGATCGCCGCGATTGCCATGTGCGAGCTCCTGGCATCTCTCGTTGGAAATGCTCTGTTAATCCTCATTACACGGCACATCTATCCCGAGTTAAGGATTCGTCTTCAGGTTCCCTCCCGGGCGGTTCTCCGCCCCTTGTGGTCCTATGGCAGCTACTCCTTTATCCTCCTGGTTTCGCTCCAACTGGTATATCAGGCTGACAACGTGGTGGTAGGTGCACTAATCTCTGCTATTGGCGTTACCGTCTACTCGATTGGAAACTCTCTTTGCCGTTACACACAGCAGCTTTTCTATGCCATCACCGATACCTTTATATCGGCAGCCAGCGTCTATGAAGCGTCGGGAACTCAAGCGAAATTGAAAGCCCTCTACCTAAATGGAACTCGCACCACGCTGGTGCTGTGTGTACCAATTCTGATCACCCTGATCATTCGCAGTCCGAGTTTCATTACGCTGTGGATCGGACCTCAGTACTCTCGCGCTTCTGCCCCGATTACGATCGTTCTCTCGATCGCGCTAATGATCTCTCTACTGAACAGCACTGCATCCTCGATCGCGATTGGAATCGAAAAGCACAAGCCGGTCGCGATCTGGACGGTCTTTGAAGCAATATCGAATCTTGGTCTAAGCATCGCTTTGGCTCGAAGGGCGGGATTGGTTGGAGTTGCCGTTGGAACGCTCGTACCAAGCATGATTGTCAATCTCGTACTCTGGCCAAGCTATATTCCGAAACTCTTGGAGGTACGAGGTGCTGAGATCGTTAGAAGAATCGTGGCACCGATCACGCTCTGCACTCTACCGTTTGCGCTCGCTTCTTGGCTGACGAATATCTATTTTCGGCCGACGAGTATGCCCGGCTTTCTGACCCAAACCATCCTCCTGCTACCGACGTTTTACCTTCCCGTTCTTGCCCTCTACTGGGGTCGAATGAAGCGCGACATCTTTCCTCGTTTTAGGCAGGCAATCTCGGACTCCGGTCAATAATCGGAATGCCAGCATGGCAGGATTTCTTCAGTTTTGTCCAAAAGCCCCAAACGATGAAATCGTTTCTCCCAACCGTTCTACGGAAGGTGGTTCAGACAGAACAGCCCCAAGAGCATCTCTGCCGCCTAGGCGCAAATCTTCGTATCACGGATCACGGCATCGGAGTTCCTGACCTTAGCGAGAAGATGTTCCGCGCCCAGAGTTGGTTTCCTCGACCGCAGTCGACCATCCTGTAATCGCACCGGATGACGTCTATAGATACTCGACAAAGTCTCGGCTTCCAGACCGGCGTTGAGCACACCACACCCCCGCGAACGGTCTTGCCGTCAACCATTTAGCTTTACCGTCAATTCACTCGGAGCGCTTGTTTGAATTAAGTTCCCAGACTTCGTTACCAAAGAGATGCTCTAGAGTCATATTCAACAGATCCGAACTTTCCAAAATGTTAAACTCGCTTCACTAGTTAGCGTAGTAATTCCATTTCCCCAATCCACCGCATGCAGGTCGTAAGGCGCGGTAGCTACAAAGCTGCCCAATCAGCAACGGTACCCATAACCTCTATCGAAATGCGAGACGATTGCTGACGAGTTTTGGAGGTCGGTTTGAATTCCGTGGGCATGTTATCTTCTAGAATAACGTCACAATCTCTTAGCAACTCAGACCACCGTGATCCGACAGAAGAGCAAGGGGTTTCGCGGCTCGACCAGCCGGCCGCAGATCTGGCAAGTGTTTGGGCGCGATCGAAGACCAAGCGACTTTTCGATATCATTTGCGTGCTTTTATCTGCTCCTATTATCCTGCCGATCTGCTTTGGCGTCGGCCTTGCTGTCCGTCTTACCTCTCGCGGACCGGCTCTTTTCAAACAGCGACGCACCGGGTTACACGGAGCTACGTTTACCATTTTTAAGTTCCGGACGATGGAGCACCAAGTCGTTCACAAAGCAGAATCCACATTGAATAACCAGAGCTTTACTCCGATCGGTCCCTTCCTTCGGCGCTGGAAGCTGGATGAGCTGCCCCAGCTGCTCAACGTACTGATTGGGGATATGAGTCTGGTCGGTCCTCGCCCCAAAATGCCGGAACATCAGCTGGGCGTGCTCCGTTGCCGGCCTGGAATTACAGGAGCGGCGACTCTCGTATTCGCGAACGAAGAGGCTTTTCTGGCGAGCATTCCTCGACATAGCTTCGCTGAGTATATCCACGCCACAGTTTTGCCAGCGAAGCTTCGCCTGGACCGAGAGTATATGGCCGATTCGACCTTTGCCTCCGACCTAAAGCTGATTGTGTGCACGCTGATTCGGCGTTGGGATGGCGAGACGATTTATGAGCTGCTCGATATTGACCACGCAGGCTCTGCGAGCTCTCGCATGGAATCTGCTCATCGCGCTACCCTCGATTTCGCCGCCGAGGAAGGCACTTCTGGCGACTAGGGTATCGTTACTCACCATTTAAACGAGATCCCTTCCGCAGCGGAATGGGCAGGTCGGATTCACTTCCAGAGCAACCGTTGTTCGAGGTGATATTTGCTTGATGCCGACACCAAGCGCCTAATCGACCGCGCTCGCAATACTTTGGTCGGAAAGATCCCCGATCCCAAATCCCAGATCGAACAAATCGCAATCGCCATCATTTACAAGTTCATGCCGGATCTGGGCGCTCAAGCTGCACAATCTCCAAACCAAAAGCTCCTTCTTAACAACGGGCGTCCGCGCGATCGCTGGACTGAGCTCACACAGAGTCATCTGGACAATGCTCAAAAACTCGAGTTCTACTCGCACGGTCTCAAGAAGATGTCAGAGACGGCGGGGATTCCGGCGGCGATCCGGAAGATTCTTCGCAATGCTCAAACCTCGTGCGAAGATCCGGGGACCCTGGCGAGATTCCTCCGAGCGATTGACGAGTTTCAATATGAACATCTCGACGATCTTGCGGATACGTTAGAGTACCTGTTTGCTCAATTGGGATCGCAGAGTACCGGGGGGCAGTTCTGTACCCCGATTCACATCCGAGAGTTCATAGTTTCGATCGTGGATCCCAGGGGAAGCGAGACTATTCTCGATCCTGCCTGCGGTACGGCGGGCTTTTTGGTTTCGGCACGCAATCATCTCGTTCGAGCGAGTCACGTCTTCTGCAAAGGCGAGATATCGTCTCTTGAGCGAGATGACGCCACAGGGCAGATTCGCGGCTATGATATTTCGCCCGATATGGTGCGATTATCAACGGCAAATCTGTTTATTCACGGGCTGAATGACCCGCAAATCTTTGAACATGACGTTCTCGGTTCAGATGAACACTGGGATAGCTCCTTCGATGTCATCTTTGCCAACCCCCCATTCATGTCCCCGCGTGGGGGCATGACTCACCATGCCAAGTTCCCTATCGCCTCCAGACGCAGCGAATTGCTCTTCCTCCAATACATTGCAACCCACCTCACTGCAAATGGGCGCGCTGGCATCATCGTTCCGGAGGGAATTCTGTTCAAGAACCGAGGCGTCTATAAAAAGGTCCGAAGAATGCTTCTCGAGAACGGTCTTGTTGCGGTGGTCTCTCTCCCTGCAGGATGTTTTAACCCGTATTCGGAAGTAAAGACGTCAATCCTTTTTATCGACAAAGGTCTGGGTGGTTCCAGTGAGACGATCGGTTTCTTCCGGGCAGACAATGATGGGTTTGGACTCGGCAAGCTACGAACCAGGATTGCCAAGAACGATCTTCCCCAGATTCAAACCGAGATCAATCGCTATTTTTCGGCGCTCCGGCACAATCGCTCGGTTAACACAATTCGCCTCGAACACGGGCAGGTTGTTCCGAAGTCAGAAATCGAGACTGACGGGGACATTTTTCTGCCTCATCTGAACCGTCACAAGCTTCATCACCATCCCACGAACTATCCTGGGGTGGCGCTTGGGGACCTGGTCGAGTTTCTGGACTACAACAGGCGACCGATACGAAGAGCCGATCGGATGGCAGGCCCCTATCCGTACTATGGCGCCAGTGGAATTGTCGACCATATAGATCGTTACCTTTTTGATGAACCATTGGTTCTGGTTGGGGAAGACGGCGCGAAATGGGGGCCTGGAGAACGTACCGCCTATCGAGTTACTGGGAAATTCTGGGTAAATAATCATGCTCATATCCTGCGGCCGCGACGCGATCAGATCCTTGATCGATATCTGGAGGAGGTTCTCAACGAGGCCGATCTCACACCATTCGTTGCAGGTGTAACCGTCTTAAAACTAAATCAGGAGCGGTTCAAGACCCTTCGAATTCCACTTCCCCCGATCGAGCAGCAAAGGAAGATAGTTACCAAAATTGAGGAGCATCGGAAGGCCATTGAACAAGCACGAGGCGCAATCATCCGGCTTGAGCATAAGATTCGAAAAATCCGTATCCGGGCTTGGAACAGTTGATTTATGCTCAGAGCCCCAAGTACATACGGAGCACACCTGCACATACGAGCATAGCTAAGAGCCCTCTTGGCGAGTTTTACGACTTTGCGATCGTTTCGCTGGAGTAAAATCTGACTAGCCAAACGTCAGTGAAGATTCCTGCAGTTTAGTACAGGCGTCATCAAAGGTCATTCGTACCAAAAAGGGACGAATTTGCAATTTGCCAGCTTGTTCATTACATCCAACCATCGCGAATCTCAATCCGGACCGGTCGATGATCGACCGGTATGAACCGCGTTCGTGCGCTCAGCGCATCGCGCACAGCTTCTGCACTAGCTTGCCGGCAAAAGTACCCTCCCGAACCATCGTAGTGGAGAAAGTTTCATAGATTGTCGATCAAGAGTCGTTTACGGCATGCTGAAATTTGGCTCGGGCCCTACCTGAGGGACCGAATTCGCCGGTTTGGCCGCAATGACAAGGCGCAACGCGTTTGGGTCGCAATCACGGACCACTACGAACCTTTGACAGGAGGAGTCTCCGTCCAGACCGCTCTATCTCGGGTAGGGAACTGGCGCGAGTACTGGCCGGAAATTGCTTTTCGTGCCCCGCGCGACGCCTCGGGACAGATGCCACAGTATTCCTTCTTTTATCCCCAGGAAAAATACAATCACGAGATTCTTGAGGGGATTGCCGATATGGTTCGCCTGGGCGTGGGTGACGTCGAGGTTCACCTTCATCATCAGCATGAACAGCCAACGGCGTTTGAACGGAAGATCAAAGCATTCTGCGCTCGGCTTACAGAAAAGCACGGCCTTCTTCGCCAGTTTGCCGGACGAACGGTCTTTGGATTCATCCATGGGAACTGGGCATTGGATAACGCGCTTCCCAACGGAGCCTGGTGCGGCCTGAACGGCGAAATCGGACTGTTGAGCAAACTTGGTTGCTATGCAGACTTCACGCTTCCATCTGTGCCCTCGCCGGCGCAGGGGCGCGTGGTGAATCAGATTTATTGGTGCACGGCAAATCCGGACGGCGCGCCACGTTCCTTCGACAAGGGCACAGAGGCTCGTCCGGGCTGCGGACAAAAGGGCGATCTTCTTATGATCACCGGGCCACTGGGGTTGCGCTACGCAAGCCGGCTTCTTCCGAGGATCGAGACTGGCGAGATCGCCAGTTACGATCTTCCGACGATAAAACGCGTGAGACTCTGGTTCGATCTTGCTCCCATGCTCGGGCGGGACGTGTTCATCAAGCTCTTCACGCATGGTGCAGCGGACTGCAACCTAAAGCCGCTTCTTACTGGTGGATTGGAAAAGCTGTTCGGATTGGTAGCCGAAGAAGCTGATAACCGCGGGATCGAACTACACTGGGCTAGCGCTTGGCAGATGTACCAGGCCGCGTCCCAGATCATCGGCAAGTGATCGCGATCCCAGCGTCGAAAGTAGATTACGACATTTTGCCGCTGACCAGAGCAGAGATGACTCATGCATGCGCTCCACGATGCGCTGTTTGGAAAGACTCTGAATAGGGGCGCGGTGAAATTCAGGAGGCATCTGGGCCAACCAAAAACCCCACCGAGGTCAGGTTGGGGAAGCGCAGAATTACCAGAATGTATATATATCCGGGACGACATGTTAGCTCGGTGGACTCCCCACGGGGAGTCGGATCCGCAACCGGTCTCATTCGTCGAGAACTTGAGCTGAATCGTTAAGCGTGTTGTCTCCCCCCTCTGGCGACTGAGTGATGTTTGGGCTCACCATCGCCCCATGGGTCATTCAGAAGAAGTAGGGGCTGAGCGCCGGGTTCGCAGATGGCGGTCGGTTGTAGAGATACGACAGATTGTAAAGCAGACGTTGGAGCCGGGCGCAAGCGTGGCATTGATTGCACCGGCTCATGGGTTGAACGCGAACCAGGTTTTCAAGTGGCGGCGTGCTTTCGAACGTGTGAGTTGGTCGCTTGCGCTGAATCCTGACAACACCTTCATAAATATTCCTAGCTAGCGTTTCGATGTGTCCCTATTTGGATTTCTGCCTGCGAATTCGGCGAGCGGGTAGCGCTGCCAAGGCCAGCTTCTGCGGCAATCGAATACGGCCTCGGCATTCTTTGCATCTCGTGGGGTATCGAAGGGCAAGAAGAGCCAAGAAATCCGACCACCGCAAATGCGATCTCCGAAGTTCACCTACGCCGCAAGCCGGGCAAATTAAGGGCCCGTGAAGCTTGTGCGTTCTTGGGACCATATACGAAGCATAGCTCGAAACAACAGAGAACTTCAAATTCCTTCAGAAGTTTGGTGCTGTCATCTAGAGTCCAAGTCTAGGTATCCGGTACAGAACCCGTATGTCGGCGCGACAAACAAGGCTATCGAACTAATGCTCAAGTTCGCCATTGAGATCGGGCCGACTCGGAGCACCCTCAAAGAGGTTCCGGACGATCCGGGCGAGGGCTGGGCAGAACTCGCCCAGCATCTGCTTCGGTCTGCCCGTGATCGCGACCGTCTCCGCCAAATGGCACTTGAAAATCAGGGCTGGAAAATTCACCGCATTTGGTCAACCGACTGGTTCAAGAACCGCAATGGCGAAATCGAACGACTTCTCAATCGAGTCCGCACCTTAGAAAACCAGTAGGGAGAGCGTATGGGGTTGGGCCAAATACTTATGCCTATTCGTGTCGGCAGGCAGACCGACCAAATGGATTGCGGACTCCGCTTGGACCTTTTCGGTTTGGAGTTCGAGGATGCGCTGGAGCACAGAGTGCTTGAGGTTCACAAACGCCTGATCTTGTGGATTCAACGCAGGATCGGCCTCAAGTGTCTGGAGAGTCTTGCGCAGCGCGTCCGCGGTTTTGGGAGAGGAAGAAGATCGGCGCATGAAGAAGTTGTCCCGAGAGAGCCAAGCTTACAGCTAATCGCTTATTGCCAAAAGCCCCGTCACTTCGGCAATCGAACCTTCGCTAGCGCCAGCCGAGCCCCTCGCGAAGTTAGATGCCACCTATCCTCGTAGAGAGTCTCATTCCCCTCCGCAAACCTGCACCCCGACACATCGCACAGTGCACCTTGCAGATCAATCAAGTGAACATCGGGATTCCTCGCAGCCAAGCCGTCAATCACGTTCCGCGCCACACCCTCGTCCGGCGAATCCGGCATTGGTGCAATATCTCCCGGGTAACTCAGCGTCGCTTCCGCCACGACGCTCGCAACTGTGCGCCGCGCCCACATCATCCTTGTCTTTAGCAGCCGGACCGGGTCGAAGCCGAACCCCGCTGCATCTTGCACTATGTAAACCGTCTTGCCCGCAGCGCGCATCTGCTCCACCATCGCTTCCAGCCCCGACGCCAGTGCCTCACGGCTTTCTTCCATCGTCACCTTACTCGTTTCGTCGCCTGTCCTCAAATACTTATCAATCGGATTCTCCGCAGACAACGCATTCGCCCACTCCGCCCCTGCCACCACCACTTTAATGTGTGGATCCGCCGAAATATAAGCCAGCCGTTCCCGATTGAACTCCGCGCAATGGCCCGCAAACGCCGGTATTCCGTCGCGCGAACGGGTTACGCCTCCGCCCAGCGGCGGGCACCAGCCCTTGGTCAACTCCACCACCTTGTATCCGTTTCTCGTGCCGATCCCGCGCAGCGCCTCGCCCAGTTCCGCCGCGTGGCTGTCGCCAATTAGCGCCAACGCGCGCTCCTCTCCCGCCGGAACACACCGAGCTCGCAGTGGCAATTGCACCATCGGCTCCTGCACCATGCACGTGTCCAACGTCAATTCCTGGCTCGCGGTCTCCAGCCGCTGCACTTCGCGATTCCGCTGCGGCAGCCCATTCGTGACGTGGTAGAAAACCGCCGGTGCCATCACGACCAACGCCAGCACTCCATACCGCCAAAGCAGCCGTGCCGTCGGCGTCGCCGAAGTGCGAAACGGTCGCTCCACAAACCTGTACGACATCACCGCGCACGCAAACGAAACCGCACCGATGCCCACTCCAACCGGCACCGAAATCCCATCGTCCGAAGTTACCCGTGCAAAACAAAGCAGCGGCCAGTGCCACAGATACCAGGAATACGAAATCAACCCCACAAACACAAATGGCCGCAGCGCCAGCACGCGATTCCCGATTCCATCTCGCGCCGCAATCACAAGCACCGCGCCCGCCACCGGCAGCAGTGCCGCCCATCCTGGAAACGGCGTCTTGCTGTTCAGCACGCCAAGCGCCACGAAAATCAGCCCCAGCCCCACCACGCTCATCCCGTGTGCCGTCACCCGCGGCATCGCACTCTTCGCATGTGCGCGGTTTGCCTCAAAAATCGCCAGCAGCACGCCGCCTGCCAGCTCCCACGCCCGCGTCGGCAGCATGAAGAAAGTGAAACCCGGCCAATACCGCGTACCGGCAAGCGCCGCCGCCAGCGACACCGCGGCGAGCGCTCCGGTGCTCCAGAATTGCGCCTTCCACGATGCCTTCCGCAGCAGCAACATCAACAACGGAAACAGAATGTAAAACTGCTCTTCCACTCCCAATGACCACGTCATCAGCAACGGACTCAGGTCAGTATCCGTCGCAAAGTAACCCCATGTCCGCAAAAAGAAAAAGATGTTCGAGCTTGACATGACCGTAGCCCGCGCCGATCCCGAAAACATCTTCAGTTCCATCGGAGATAGCAGCAGAACCGCCGCCATATAGCTGAACAGCAATACCCCGAAAAGCGCCGGCAAAATTCGCTTCGCCCTGCGCTCGTAGAACTTCGCAATGCTGAAGCTCCGCTCCCGAATCTCCTTGTAGACCAGCGATCCAATTAAATAACCGGAAATGACAAAGAACACGTCGACTCCTACAAAACCGCCCTTTGTCCATCGCAGCCCGGCGTGGTACGCCACCACCGAAGTTATCGCGATCGCGCGAAGCCCGTCGATGTCCGGCCGGTATTTGATTGCTCTGTGCAGACGCTCTGCGCTACTCCCGTCCCTAGTCAGCACCAACCTCCTTTTCCTAGGCTGAATTCGTCCGAAGTATACCGTTCCGCTCCTGAGTAAACAAGAACGACGGCTGAAGAAGACCTTCGTACTACATGGAGATTGGCCCGCATTGCGTTCCATTCGGCGACCATTCGGTAATGATTCGGTGCGAGCTGACGACCATCGGCTTCCAGCTTCTTGCTGCTGTCATCGGGCGGAGCGATCGGCCTATTGATGTTCAGCAACATCTGTGTGAGAGAACTGAACATAACCGCTTCAGGCCATGAAAATTAGCTCCGTCGCCGTCATCAGCGCCGTCCTCGAGCGAAAACTCTTTTGCGAGACCCACGCCTGAATCAGCGTGCCATCCACCGTGAAGTGTTCGTCGCTCATAAAGCGCCTCGCATGCTTGTTCACTTCAGCGATGAATTGCTGCGCCACATCGGAGTTCAACAGCCGATCGCGGTTCTTGGAAAACACCGCGTGGTTCCTTACTGCATGGTCCATGCCCAGGCCAACGAACCAGCGGAACAACAGGTTATAGTCGATCTGCTCGACCAGCAAGCGCTCGGAGCGCACTGAGTAGAACACCTGCAACAAAAGTTCCGCAGAATGCACTCCGGTGCAATGGAGGGACGGCCAGAGTCGGAATACAACGCATCGAACTCCGGGCTCAACGTCTGCAACACCGCATCCGTCAACTTGCGAACTGCCCGCAATGGATGATCCTGAGGCACACGCTGTTCCAACGATATATAGCTGAACATACCGTCCTGATCCCGCTCGTCTCCACGCATGTCTGTTAGACGAATGGCTGCCAACCTCCGACGCAAACGGGCACCTATTTCAACAAGTTCTTAGAACTGAAGTCAACAAGCACCCGCAGACTGTTAGCTTTTTTGAAGTCTCGTCTGCTTTACAGGCATGACGCTCATCGCCGCATAGGCGGAATTAGCGGCCCTGTAAGCCTTCCCGAATCGCGCATACCAAGGCGTATGCGCGAAGATGTTTGCCATCACTAAAAACTCATTGGCACTGGACTAGTTGTCAAAAATTAGCTGCCGCACGAGTTGAACTTTCTCCGCGTGCAAAGACTCTTCCTCTGCCCGTACAACAAGCTTCTCTGCTGTGAGAGCATCCCTTTCAGACTGGAGGGCAGCGGATTCCTGCTTCACTCGCACCAAGATGCTATTCAACCCGTCTTTTGCGAATCGAGAGCTACGCAAATGAGCAAGGTGCAAGGGGGCATCGATAAGCAACTGCTTGGCAGCAACCAAATCCCCTATATGGCGTAGGGTAAGCGATGTTGACGCGAGTCCAAGTGCATTACTGATCTCATTCGTGGCTCGTTGCGCCTTTCCGACATGAGCCTCAGCAGCAGAAAAAGGCTGATGTAAATCGTGGAGACCTGCGAGCGAGTAGTCTCTCAGGCCGAGGTCCTCCAGCCGCGTGTCCAGCGCTATAAACGTTCCCGGAATATCGCTATCAAGCAAAGATTCGATTGTGCTAGATGCAATAGCGGTCCTATACTCCCTGACTGAATCGATAAAACTATGAACTATTCTGCGCTTGCCAGCAGAACGACAGACGGTAGTAATTCGCAGATGTAGTCGGTATTGTCGGCTTCGTTTACGATCGGCAGGCCATAAACGCTCTGCAACCATTCGCTCCCGTCGGACCCCGCCTTATTTGCGATGAAGTCGGCGAATGTCAGCTCAAACATGTCCTCACAATCCTTAATGAGGGAGATGCGACTTTCATACGCTGATTTCAGAGCAGTGAGTTCATCCAGTAGACACTCCCGATCTGCTGCACTTAATTCCGTATCGGAAAGCCACGCCCACGAGTTCGCCTCTGTATCTACCGATCCACCAGCATCTGATAGATGGCGCAGATGAGCAACATAGGTAGAGACCAAGTCCTTTCGTATATGCAGCGCACGAAAATCCCAAGTATGGCGTCAGGAAGCAAAACCGTGCTGGCCTTCAGGAGTGCATCTGGAACCTCCATGCTGAGCTTGTCTCTCTGTCATATAAGCTCAAAAGGAGATTTCCCAATCGCAGCGTAGGGAGTATTCAGGAGAGACACATATTTTCTGAGCTCGTCACGCTTGATTCCCATGAGAGTCTGCTATCATCCGCCGGAGGGTCGCGAATTACTCCGCGATCTAGGCTCCTTCCCCGGTATGCCCGTGATCATGGATCGTGCTTACGAAGGCAACGAAACCCGTCAACTGGTTCTCGCGCTGGAGATGGTCCCCGTGGTCCCGCCGAAATCCAATCGCGTTGATCCCTGGCGTTACGACCGGGCCCTCTACAAGAAACGCAATGAAATCGAGCGCCTCTTCCGCCGCCTCAAGGGTTACCGCCGCATCTTCTCCCGCGTCGAGAAACTGGATTGCGTGTTCCTCGCTTTCCTCTGCATAGCTTTCATCGTCGAAGCACTCAGATAGTGTTAACACGCCCTAAATCGAAGGCTGCGGCTCAGCCGCCCTCTCATCGTCCATACATTTTGCGTGTCGCGAGGTCATTTTGAATAGATAATGATGTCCGCGACTACCTCAGCGAAACTATAGCAACTAGACGAGACCGTCGTCATCCTTCCTGCGCACAGTCGGATCATCCAGTCAAATGCAGTCAAGGATTCCAGTGAACATCAAGCCATTCTCCGAGTCCTGGATATTTCTGAGATCGATGTGTTTCACTTACTGATTACCTTTCCAATCATCCGGCGCAAGTCCACGCTCACGTGAACCCGATCGGACTGGTTCAGGCCGGATCTCTCGTAAATCAGAATCTCGCCTCGATTTCCTGAGTCTGGGGCAATAGCCGGCTGGATCTTGCGCAATATCCAAAGGTCAGCATGCGCGGTGATCATACGCCTCAGCAATTCAGTGCGCGCCGTGGAAGCGATGCCGGAGAAGCGATCTACTACCGCGTAGCGAACTGGCATCGAATCGAGAACTTGTTCTGCGCGCGAGGGGTCGGTAATCATCGGACGGCATTCTTGACCTTCCCAGTCGCAGTCCTCGAACAATTTCGACGAGCGGACGATGTAAAGAGAAGGCCTAGGCTCGCTTTGCCCGATTTCACTTATCAGCATACCTTCGCCATCGATGTCTGAGGCGATGAGAACTACATTCTCGCCGCGGTCCCTGTTGGCCAGTAGCCAGCCTGCTACAGAGCGGTACCCTACTGCGGTCTTGCGGAACGCGGTTATGGACGAGAACAAGGAGATTGTAACGATCAGGAACAGAAGCAGAGGTGCCCAGGAGCGGCTGTGACGAGCTCCGAATAAATAGAGAAACGGCAACGGCGCGAGAAGCAGAAAATCGGGAATGGCCATGAAAAGGCGCCTGGCTTCAGCTCCGCTGGGAGATACACAATGGAACGCGAGAGTCAGTGCGACTGTAACGGCGCAGGAAACCATGAGAGGATCACGAAGCCTTCGTGAAACGATGGCCAGATAGAGTGCATAAAGGATGAGGATCAACAGCGGCCAACCGAAAATCTTCACTGTGATCGGTCCGAACTCACGTAGTTGCGCAAAGACTAGCCGGAGAGTCACCGGTCCGCTCATTCCATTCCGGACCATATTCATGGTGAAGATTTGCCAAGGCACTAGAACCAGAATCATCGCCAGCTGGGCCAACCAGAAAATTCTCTTTCGAAATACATCTTGTCTCTGCAGGCAAACTGCGAGCAGAACTGGGACTCCGGTTAGTGCAATGCCGCTTCCTTTAATGTGAGCAACCACTTCGACCAGGACGACAAATCCAATCAGCGGCGCTGATTCGGCGGTCTCGAAATAGCGAGCAATGCACCAGGTTGCTGCGAGAGTAGTTAGAGCCAGGAGTGGCTCGGACATGATTTCGGAACCTAATTCCTGAGTGGGGTAAAGTATCAGGAACGCACCGCAGAGGATGCAAGCCGCCCAGGTTCCAAAACGGCTCTGCGCGATAGTGAAGAGAACCGCGGAAGTAACTGCGAGTAACAATGCCTGTAAATACAATATTGAGGAGATGGTTGCTGGAAACACGAAAGTCCAGAGGCACTGGACCAAATAGTAGACGGGCGGCCAATGCCCGATCGCGACTTTCGGATAATGGAGATAGTAGTCTTCCGCGAACCGAGTTGCAGACGCAAAATGCCCCTCGCGCAGGTAGCTGCGGATCATGAGGCCTGTGATATAGTGCGCGGGTTCATCGGGATATCCCGAAAGTTCGGCATTATGGCTTCCGGACCGCTCCTGAAGGAAGATGGTCAGCAGCAGCGAAAATGCGAGTACGAGAATGAACAGGCCAGTTGTTTTAGAGCGAGAAACGCCTCTCGTCAGTCGGAAATCGATTTCAGCAGAAGAAGACATCTAGGAAGAGTAAAGCATATCTTGTGGGTTCCATTACTTGGGCGACGGCTTCCCGGCTCCATTCGGCTCACAGGCTCACCATTCGATTCGATAATAGCCGTGTGGAATGTGATAGACGGTGAACCACGGGTCAAACGCATTGTCGCCTTTGATTGCAGATTCGGAATCGGTAAGGGTAGCCCGCGACAGACCGTAATAGGCGTCAAAAAGCGAGATCGGCGAGATCAATGTCTCATCGTTCGATCCTTCGTTGCAAATCGAGCGGATGAGCGACTGGGTTCCGACAACTGGCGCAAATTGGGCGGCCCGGTTTGCGATAACCGCCGCATGGCCCGACAAGATCTCCTCGATCAAATCGTCTGGGCCGAAGTGATCCGGTTGCTGGAAGATCCTGCTTTGATCCAGCAGGAACTTGACCGCCGGCTGGTGGCTTCGCGCACCGCCGATCCGACCAGGAAACGTGAGCAGAGTCTACAGCGAGAACTGACGCAAGTAGCTAAGAGCGTCGAAAGGCTGCTCAACGCCTATCAGGAAGTCTCTTATCGATCGAACAATTGCGCGAGCGCATGCCGGTCCTGCGCCAGCGTGAACGGACGCTTCGCTCGGAATTGCAGGGATCGCCGATCAGACCGCCGATCGGGATGCCTTCCTGCGACTCGCCGAGACCTTGACTGCATTCCTTGTCCGGCTGCGCCAAGCTGCAGAAACACTTGATGTCGCTGAGCGTGAACGAATCGTGCGCCTCGTTGTCAAAGAAGTCCTGATCGGTGACGACACCATCACGATTCGCCATAGCATCCCCATCCCCTCGGGACTGCCGCAAGACACCAACACGCCGCAACCTCCTTCAGGCCGCCAAAGTTTGCTTTTGTGTAAGGGCAGTGATGACTGCGCCCTGCGGCGTACCCTGTTAATTAGGAAAAGAGAAAGACTGCGAACCAGGCTTTTGTCGCAAAACTAGGTGATTACTTCTGGGCGTGCGCGATGCGCTGTGCATCATCTCTATTAGCGTCGTAATCCGTACGCCTTCATCGAATGAAGCGGATCTCTTTTCCCCATCCGCGTATCGGGAAATCGGCCCACACGACGACTTGGCTCACCCTTCTGGGGGTTTGCACGAATCGACAAACCATGTGATTTTCTTCGGCGACGGATTCCCGTCAAGGAGGCAAGTTCATGGTTCAGTCCTTCGTGCGGACAGTGCGCGCCTCAAGACAGCACGTGCAGGCGTTCCTGCTCGCTTCCACAATTGGAGCAGCCGTGCTGACACCCTGCGCCAGCCTGGCCCAAAACCTCGGAACCACGCCGGCGACGGGACAGGCCGTCCAGGGACAGACAGCGTCGCAGCCGGAAGGCGCATTCCTCAATGCCGTCAACTGGCTCTGCAACGTGATTTGTCCTGTGGGCGCCGGCATTGCCGTCGTCGCAACCATCCTGCAGTGGAGGAGCGGGCGAAGCTGGCTCCCTTCGGCGATGACCGCCGGAGGCCTCATCTGCGTTTCCGGCATCCTTCGGCTCATCGAGTACTTCATCGCGCAAGGTCAGGCAGTGGGGTAGGTGGTTATGCAGGCGCCACTGGTCTTCAGAGCCATTCTCGGCCTTCTCATGGATCTCGCCATCCCGGCCTCGCTGGGAGCGTTCGTGATGGCGGGCATGAGATTGCGCTCGGAAGGGGGAATGAACTTTGAGGCTAATGGCGGGTTTTTGAAGTGGTTGCTGTGGGGATGTTTCCTGCTCAGCTTGCCGGGAGTGAGCCAGTGGCTCGTCCAGGAGTCGGTGCCCGGCGCGCAACAGCTTTCAATTGAGGGAGCCAACGGCGCGCAATACACGGCTGGGATCGAGCGCGTGACCAACGACTTTGTCAGCGATTTTCTCGTGGGGCATGTAGTGCCCGTAGTCGCAGCTTCGCTCGTATTCAAGGCAGTTCTCGACATGAGTCATGGATACAGCCCGCTCGCCTCGATCATTGCGGCGCTGTTTCTTCTTGGCGTTCAGGGGTTCTACAACCTCGCGACTGGCAGCTGGATGCAAAGTGGCGACGCCTATGGCGTGACGGACATGCTGATGGGCATGTTTGGCTATGCCGCCAATCGGATCAGTCCGATTGTCGGGGGACTCGCGCTTTCGGCAGCCATCCTCAATCACGTGCGGCATCGGCCGTGGGGCACGCTCGCGGCGAGCGGACTGGGTTTCTTAAGTGTTTCGGGGTTGTGGGCACTGATGACGCATTTTGCAGGGGTGAGTTTGTGAAGCGACACATCATCGAAGTCTCTAGCGCAATCACGCTTTGTCTGGCCGCGTGCCTCAGCTACTCCATAGCTTCGTCATTGCCAGCTTTGTCTCTGGCTGGACCGGGCTCAGGCACGGATGCGACGTTCAGCGATCTCGCGCCTAATTGGATCACCTTCCCCGCATGGCGACTGAAATGGCCGGAGTTCCGCACTTTTTGCGCGGGACTATGCACAGACGAGGAGTTGATGCGATGAACTTCCGCCTCCTTGCGCAATCTCTGGTCTTTGTCTCTGCGGCACTCATCTTGACCGCCGTTCTCGCCATGGCACTCCGCTTCGAAATTGCCCGGCTGCTTTTCGCTATCGGAGTAGCCGGAATCTGGTTGATCGCGGAGATCTACGCGGCAGTCAAGGTCGCGCTTGGCCTTTGGGGATGGAGCGGCGGACTTGCCGGGATGATTGTGCGCCAGATTTCCGCAAGATACGACCGAAAAATGGCGGCGAGTGCAAATCGAGGTGAAGCATGAACGGCGGCTCATTCGATGGCGGACTGCTCGCCCTGACCAACTGGGTTGGAAACGCCGTGATGCCGATCCTGGCCGCGCTCATGCTTGCGCTCGGCGTCTTCAAATATTCGCGCGGCTACCACATTGAGCCCTATATCGCTGGGACGGTGAGCGCGCTTTCGGTTTCCGGCCTGCTACGGCTGGCCGAGGTCTTTGCGAGCCAGGGATCGGGCGCCGCGCAATACTGGACGGCCCTCCTCTGTCTCGCCAACTGGGTGGGCAATGTGATTCTGCCGGTATACGGAGGCGTCGAGATTGCCCGCGCAGTACTCGGCGTGGGCGGCTTCTTCGAGCGACTCTACATCGGCGACGACTGGATTCGCCACTTCGTGGCCGGGGGTGCCTGCCTTTGTGTATCGGGCCTGATGCGCCTCATGGAGCACTTTGTCTCGGCTGGAACAGGAGGAGTGGCGTAATGGCTTTGAGAATGAGTCCGGTTTCCCGCAATCTTCATGCGAAGGTCACTCTGCTTGGCCTGGAGATAGAGGACATGCTTTTCCTGGCGATGGCATGCGCAGTCGCCATGCTGACGGGACAGTTTCTGTTCCCCAATCGCTACATGTTCTTTCTTCCCATGAACTGGTTCCTGATGCTCGCGGTGCTGGTTCTCGGAGTGCCGGGTTTGGTGGTGTTCAAGTATGGCAAGCCACGCGGCTACCTGCTGGACCTCGCAAAGTATTACGCCTTGTCGCGAAGCTATTGCGCATGCGCCCGTGATCGAAAGGTAACAAACGAGTTCATCGTCGATCCCGACGAGATGGAGATTGGCTAATGCCCCTGACCAGAGCGCAGCACGAAAAGTCTCTCGAAGATCCAGCGGTATGCGAACTGCTGAAGATCCGGGATTTTCTCGACAACGTAATGGTGCGTACCGATGGATGCTACGTTGCCGGCTTCCGCGTTGCGGGGGCCATGACATATTTCTCCGATGACGCAGAGCGCAACGAAGCGAAGAGCGTACTCGAATCGCTTCTGCGGGCGATCTCCGAGCAGAGCATGCGGCTGCAATTCCGGTATGAGGTGGCCGAGAGCTTGAACGGACTGCTTGAGCTTTATCGAAGCGACATGCGTTCGGAAAGTGCAGAGGTTCGCGTGCTCGATGAGCAGCGGATCGCCAACTGGCAAGAGAAGGAGCACCAGGGAATCTTTCTGACGCGGATCGCGACGGTCTACCTGATCTGGGATCCGGTCAGTCACAAGCGGGTCACGCTTGCGGGCGGGACCCCGATGAGCAAGGAAGATCGCCGGCAGGCGCACGGCGGGTTCACGCTTTCGGTCAACAAATCGATCCAGAAATCCAGGAAAGAGCACGAGGACACGCTCGCGGACTTCGAGTCAATTGTCACTGGCATCGAGTCAGCGATGAAGACCGCCGGGCTTGGTCCGGAGCGGATGACTGAGGCGGAGTTATTCCTCGAGGTCAAACGGGCGATGCGTCCGACAGATCCGGACCGCAAACCGTTCCGGGCGCACCTGACAGAAGGGCGCTACATTTCGCCGCGCGAGCGAGCTACAACCGTAAGCATTCTGGGGCAGACCGAGACCTACCTCAATGTCGGCGGGCTTCTCTGGAGCTTTGTCACCCTCAACGCGCCTCCCGACGGAACTTATCCAGGCATCCTGCGCCAGCTGATGACGATCGGATTTCCGATTGTAATCTCGACCCAGGTCACGATTCCGGACCAGCGGACGGTTTTGGACCAGTACAAGAAAAAACTCCGCAAAATGCAGGCGGCGCAGAAGGACTCCAAAGGCAATCTCCGCGTGGACATCACCGCGCAAGTTGCGACGCAGGAACTGATCCAGATTCAGCAGGAGTTGATTGCTAATTCGGTGAAGACCGCGCATGTGAGCATGGTCATCGGGATCCGCACCTCGGCGCCCGCCTGGTCTTCCGATCGATTCGAGAAGGCGGAGCGGGAGCTTGCGAACCGGCGGCAGCAGGTGCTGCATGTCGTTGCGCACATGAACGGCGCGCGCGGGCAAACAGAGTCGCTCGCCACCCGACGCATTTATCTTTCAGCACTGCCGGGATTGGCGGAAGATGACCGGAGGGAACTCGATCTGCTCACCCCACACGGCGCGGATCTATTGCCTCTCGAGTTGCCATGGTCGGGAACACCGCGCTCTCCACTGATGCTGTTCGAAACACCTTATCGTCAGCTCCTGCCGTTTTCCCCCTTTGATCCGGGTCTCGAAAACGCAAACGCGATTATTGCGGCCACCTCCGGAGCGGGCAAGAGCGTTCTGGTTGGGAAGATGCTGCTTACCTGTGCCCGGCAGGACGCGCAAGTCTCGATCATCGAACGCGGCGACAGCTACTTTCATGCCGTGACGCTCATGGGCGGCAGGATGATCACTATGTCGCTCGACAGCGAACAGACGATCAATCCCTTCGATCTTGAGCTGGGGCAAACCGAGCCCTCGAACGATCACCTCTCGTTTCTCAAGAACCTCACACGCTTCATGATCGGCGACAGCGGCGAGGGCGACACGGACCTGCTCGACAACCTGATCCTAAACGCGATCCGCAAAACCTACGCGCGCGCACAGATGCGAACGGAGAACCCAATCCCGCTCTACAGCGATCTATACGACGAACTCCAAAATTACTACGACGAAGACCGCAATCCGCGTGTTAATGAGATGGCGCGCATAGCGGCAGCCAAGATGCGCGCCTGGGTGAACAACGGCATGTATGCGCGCCTGTTCGACGCGCACACGACGATCGATATGTCCACGCCATGGCTCTATTTCAACGTCGAGCAGCTGAAGGACGATCCGAAGCTCGAAGTGGCGATGAGCCTCCTGATTGCCTACACAACCACCAGGCGTGCTCAGGGAAAAACGAACAAGCGTTGCATCACAGTGCTCGACGAATGCTGGGCTCTGCTCCAGTCCGAGAGCCTTGCACCGGTTGTCGTGCAACTCTTCAGGACGGCCCGGAAACGCAATGCTTGCGTGTGGGGCATCTCTCAGGCGGTTGAAGACTTCACCGGGACACCGGACAAGCCCAACGAATTCGGCGGGGCCATTCTTGCAACGACCGCGATCAAGATGATCGGCCGGCAGAAAGGGAATCTCGATGTGCTCCGCCATTTCGTGCACTTGAACGAGACCACCATCAATCGGGTCAAGTCTCTGGGTATGACGGAAAAGGGCCGTAAAAGCGAATTTCTGATTGTCATTGGGGAGAAGGCCGAGACAACGCATAGCTTGTTCATCGTTCCGACAGCGACCGAGTACTGGTTACTGACGACGTTTCCCCGTGAACGATGGTACCGGCAGTGGTGGCTGGCGACTCATCCTCAGATGCCCCAGATGAAGTGTTTCGAGCAACTCGCGACAAAGTTCCCCAATGGCCTTTCCCAAGTAGCGGAGTTGCCAGAGGAACGCTCCGGCGAAGTGAGTCGTCTTGGAACGGGCATAATAGCGCCGCTCAACGAAGATGTTCGTCGCAATTCCAGAGATCTTGCGGCGACCGTAGATGCGATGGAGGAGGAACTGGTATGAAATGGCAACCACGTCCTGATCGCATTGCGTTCACTCTAAGCTTCGTTCTGTTTTTGGCGCTCCTTGCTCCGATGGGCGCCTATCCGCAGTTCGGGGGAATCTTCTCCGCGATCCTGGGCACCATCACTGGTCCGATTGGGGGAGCGCTCACGGACATCAACAGGATTCGCACCGAAATCCTTCAGACGGAACAGCAGGTCCTATGGCCCGTGGCGCTCATCGAGGAATCGCGCAATTACATTACGACCATAAAGGCGAGCTATCGCGGATGGATGAAAAGTGTATTCGCGTTGCGCGTCAACAGCGCCATCCTACCGGCATCGAGGAGTCTTGAATCGGAGTTCCTGAGCGCGCAGACCGGGCAGATTGCGAACTTCAATCAGAGCTATGAAACCGAATACGGGGTACAACCTGCTATGGGAGCTGCGCCGCAGATCAACCTTCAGATGATGGACATCGAAGATGCGACCGCGAAGGATGCGACAGCGCAATCGATGGCCGCAGACCAGGCCACTCAGACCTTGCTGAAGACGGCCCAAGGTATCGAAGACCAGGCGGAAAGCACAGCGCCGGGAACCGCAGACATGGTAGCCGCAGAGGCGCGGACCGTCGAGCTGGCCAGCATCGCCATGCAGCACAAGTTGTTGGCCTATGAGTTGCGTGAGGCAGCGATCGAGCTTGCCCATCGCAACGCCGTCCTCAAGCAATCGACCACCAACATGCAAAACCTCAATCAGCAAATACTCAACGCCCTCGGAGGTGGACAGTGAAGCCGCTTCTCAAAGGAATCGGGATTGCCGCCGGGATTGGGTTTCTCTCAATCCTTGCTGTCGAGCCGGCCCATCCTCAATTCGGCATCGACATTGCTGCGATTCTCGCGGGGCTCAAGGAAGTCAACAGCACCTTGAACAGCGCCGTGGCGTCGCCCCTCAAGTTGATCAACCAGGTCGAACAGCAGGAGCAGCAGTTTCAACGAGAGGTGCTCTATCCGGTTGCGGCCATCAACAGAGCGCGGCAGATGGCAACGAGCTTTTCGAGTTCATTTCTGAGTTTCCGTCAGCTGGGCTCGATGAATATCGCGAGCGCACAGCTCCCCTACCCGCAGCAGCTTGAGCACCAGATGCTGTCTGCGGACCCCAACAACATCGGAACCGTCGGCAGCGCTTACCAGAATGTCTTCTCGCCGTTGCCGCCGCAGACGGCGGTTCCGCAGAACGTCGCATACCAGATCGACATGGGTGACGCCCAGGCACAGGATGCGATCAAGAAGGCAATAGAACTTGATGCTTTCGCGGCACGGGAGATGGAAGTCGCGCAAAAACTCAATCAGCAGATCGCCGCATCGGCTCCGGGGACGGCCCCGATCTTCGATGCTGAAGCGAGCGCATGGGTCGTACAAGCAAATGCCTATACCCAGATGGGGATGGCGGAGCTACTACGGCTGAACAGCGCGAGCGTTTCGAACCGCAGCGGAGCGCTCAAAAATTCGACAACGCAGTTGCAGAACTTGAACCAGAGATTGCTCCAGACTCTGACGCCGCACTGATCGAAGAGGTTTTTAATGCCAACAGGCATTTTTGAATTTCAGTCGATGCTCACCTCGGCCGTGAACGGCATCAGTGGGAGCCTGCTCGGAACCGAGCAGAGCGTTTGCTATGTGCTGATGACTATCTGCCTAGCCCTTGGGATTTATGAAGCCTATACCAGAGGCGGAGACCTCCGCTCGCTCGCCGGGACACTTCTGAAGTACACCGTCGCCGCCTTTCTGATCGGCAACTGGACCGCATTCTTCTCGGACCTGTATAGCGGTTTCAACCAGCTTGCCAGGGCGATCGAC
>Ga0209004_1000056_pt1 | contig 31340 bp, 36 predicted proteins | sample TexAe_RefH0_M1_FD_187948 | JGI IMG/M metagenome (GOLD analysis project Ga0209004, IMG submission 187948) | Forest soil microbial communities from Davy Crockett National Forest, Groveton, Texas, USA - Texas A ecozone_RefH0_M1 (SPAdes) (version 2) | ecosystem: Environmental > Terrestrial > Soil >... | reverse complement strand
CCAACTCGCACCGCAAGGTCGGCAACCTCTTCGACGTAAAGTTGCAGGCCATCAACAATCTGCATGAAGCCGGCGTCGACATCGTTCCCGTTACCACCATCATCAACGGCATTAACAACGAGCAGGTTGGCCGCATCATCGAGTTCGCGCTCGATAATCCGAAGAAGATCAGCTTCCTGAGCTTCCAGCCCGTCAGCTTTACCGGCCGCGACGAGGACATCAGCGAAGAGCGTCGTCTCGCACAGCGCTACACCCTCTCGCACATGGCGCACGACGTTAAGAACCAGGTTGGCCTCGGCGTTCCCGAGCGCGACTGGTTCCCCATCTCGTTCATGTCCACCTTCTCTGACTGGGCCGATCTCGTGCACGGTCCCACCGCCGAGTGGGGTCAGCTCTCCTGCGGATGCCACCCCAACTGCGGCATCGGCATGGCGCTCATGATCGACAAGGAAACCAAGGAAGCCGCGCCCGTCACTGCCTTCCTCCACATGGATCAGGTTGCCAAGGATCTAGCCAAGGTCAACGATGCCGCTCGCGGCAAGTGGCTCTCGGTCATCGGATTCGGTCTCGCTCTCCTGCGCAACTACGATCCGTTCCAGGCGCCTACCCACTTCAAGATCACTGACATGCTCAAGAAGATGGACAAGACCTTCAACGCCACCGGTCGCGATTACGGTAGCGTCAAGGGCGACCGCACCATGAAGGACATCGAGAAGCGCCGGTCGGATAGGTGGAACTTCCTCTTCATCGCCGGCATGTGGTTCCAGGATCTGTTCAACTACGACTTCCGCCGCACTGAGCAATGCATCATTCCCTACGCCACGCAGGAAGGCGAAATCAGCTTCTGCGCGTACAACACCGGCGTGGGCTGGCGCAACATCATCGAGAAGATGCACATGACCGCGACTCTGACCAAGTGGTACGAAGAGCACGGCCGTCACGAAATCTTCGCCGGTGGCAAAAAGGTCGGCATGAACTACGTTGGACACGAGCTCAAGCTCAACATGGAGCACGTGAACTCCGAAGCCAACCACACGCTCGACAACCTCGGCATCGCCAAGAACGCCCGCGAAGAAAAGATTCGCGCCCGCGATACCAAGATCAAGTCGGATGCGGAGAACGCCAAGATGGCCAAGCTCTATCGCGAACACGTGCTCGGCGAGAAGCCGGTCGAGGGCCTCGTAAGCCTCGACTCCATCAGGCCCGCGTCAAACAACGCCGCCTCGCCCATCAACCGGCACAAGGAAAGCGAGCCCGTAGCCGGCGACTAGGTCAGCCTGCCCTGAGCGCAACGAAGGGTCCAGCGAACCGCGCCTTCGGCGCATCCTTAACCTTGGTTCTCTCAACCAGAAAGGCCGTCCCACCCGGGACGGCCTTTCTGCATTTGAACAATTCTTGAAATGACCGTGTCATCCAGAGAAAAGCTCGCACTTACAAACACGGTGTCATCCCTGAACGAAGCGGCTTGGGGCCCCGTGGACACCCGGTGTCCATGGGGCAAGCGGAGTGAAGGATCTGCTGTTCGCGGCAGCTGGCCCGTTCATCGGTTTTGAATCCGCCATCCGTACAGCTGTGCCCCATTCATCGCAGTCTTATCGCGAAGAGTGGGAGTCCAAGCCCCGCTGCCGATTAGAAAGAATGCCCCCGCTCAATACAACGATACCCTACCGGCTACGGTGAGATGCCCCCAACCTGTACAACATCATGCCTCCCACTGCGAGGCTTCTGAAGCAGCATCATCCCGGCAGAGAAGACGTCCCTGATGGGCCTCTAGGCTCTACTCCTGTGGAGATTCGGCAAATTTTTGACCTCAGTGTCCATATAGCCGGTGATTGGACAGTGACAGTTCGGAGGCAGCTAGGATTCTCGTTTGGCGCGTATCGCCAAGAAGACGCAAAGCGCGAGGACGACCAGGTCAATGATTAGCATTCTGACAGTGCGGGGCCACCAGAAAAAGAGAAACACTAATACGGTTATCGCCCAAAGATACTCCTTCCGCTTGGACTCGCCTGCCATCGATTCCCTTACGACAGAACTATAAACCGTTCAACTTCCCACTTGCGGTCACTCACCCGTAACTGAGGTACCACGAACGATTCTGCGTCGGGACCACAATAGAAATCCTATGAGGGCAACCTGTAGTGCAATCACTGCTGCGAGTATCGCCCAATCACTGGCGCTTGGCGAAACCCGAACCATCTTGAAAGAAACCTCACCAGCCTCTTTCACTCTGTCCGAGGCGACTACCGTTCTCATTGGCAGCCCATGTCTCCGCAGCTGCCATGCGACTCCCATTTCACAAAGAATGATGTAGATCAGGAGAGCCTTTGCAACTCCTCTGGCTAGTCGCATATTTCATCCTCTGATCGTGAATTGAATGCGCTTATTTTATTCGACACCAATGCGTTTGGCTTTGTTCCGAGTGGGTTGTCGCCGACTGTCGCTTTGAGGCGAAACATCGGCAAAGGTCACCATAGCCAGACTCGCGCAACTATTTCTTAGCCCTATTGCTGTCGTTCACTTACCCGGCGCCTCCTTGAGCGTCGGCTATAAATCAACCACCAAGCGATAGACCTTCGCTCCGACGGCTTGAATCGAACTGGCAATTCGGCCCGGATGGCCAGCCCCGGTTAGTTCCGTTGTCCGAACCAGAATTCTATGTCCATCGAGATTCTGCTGTCATCGGCCCATCTATTCCGCTATAAAGGATTTTCCCTCACTTCTGTGTCTTCACAACCGGTTCAGCGACCCTGTAGCACACGCGAATGAGCGGCGGTTTATCCCGAAGGAGGTCCTTTGCGGCGAGCCAGTCAAAGCAGAGACGAGAGTTCCCAAGAACGACGTGGTCTTAGACCAGGCATGTTGAACCGCATCCGATTGTTGCAGCCCGGGGGCGACCTGCGGGTATGGACGGACAAGCTGGTGCGCAACATCCGTTTCGGAGCTCGTTCGCTTTGGCAAGCGCCTGGCTTCACCTGGATCGCCGTCGCGATGATCGCGCTGGGTGTTGGTGCCAACACCGCTGTCTTCAGCGTGATGAATGCGGTGCTGTTGCGGCTGCTCCCCGTGCACGATCCGCAGCGGCTCGTCTTTCTCCGCACGACCCGAATGCCTGCCGGGTCATCATTCATTGAAGATTATTCAGCATTCAGTTGGCCCGTATACCAGACCTTGCGCACCCGGCGAGACGCATTCTCCGATGTTATTGCCGTCGCACCGCCTTCTATCGATAAGATCAACGCGCGTATTGGCAAAGAACCCCTTCAGGCCGAAGCAGACATGGTCAGCACCAATTTCTTCTCGGGTCTGCAGGTAGACATGGCCCTGGGGCGGGGCTTCACCTCGCGCGACGAGTCCAACGGTTCACAGGTGATGGTTCTCAGTTACAACTTCTGGACTCGCCGCTTCTCTCGCGATCCCGGCGTGATCGGAAAGACTATTTTCGTCAAGGGCCTGCCTTTCAGCGTGGTGGGCGTGGCGGCTCGCGGCTTCGAGGGCACCGAAGCTGGATCGTCCCTCGACTTTTGGATCCCGTTGCAGGATCGCGCCGAATTGAACGTTTTTGGCATATCCCCCGGAGAGGCAAAACTCTATCAGCACAATCCCACTTGGTGGTGCATTAGGCTTATCGCACGACTCGCTTCCGGTGTGAGTCGCGATCAGGCGCTCAACCGAGTCCAGCCTGCCTTCCAGCAAGCTGCCTTTATCGGAATCAATTCACCCCAAAAAGACGAGCCTCTTCCTGTCCTCAGCTTCGAGGATGCGAGGAATTTCCGGGGATTTGAGCAGGACTACGGCAGACCACTGCGGATGTTGATGATCTTAGTCGTCTTCGTTCTACTGATCGCGATAACGAACGTAGTCCTGCTCTTGGTTACCCGTAATGCTACTCGGCAACGGGAATTCTGCCTGCGCATGGCTCTCGGGGCCGGGCCGGCCCAATTATTCTCGCAGCTGCTTTGTGAAGCTGTACTGCTGGTTTCGGCAGCGGGAATCCTCGCGTGGGCCTTCGCCGCAGGAGCCACGCGACTGCTGGCCTATTGGGCTCAGATCGAATCCAGTCTTGCGCCGGACCGGGAAGTCCTGCTCTTCACATTGGGAGTCCTCACCTTGACGGCTTTGGTCTTTGCATTGGCGCCATTCCGATTCGCGATCGGCGAGAGCCCGGCATCGGCGTTAAGAACTTTTGCGATCACTTCCCGCTCGGACATTTCCACTACTCGCCTCGGCAAAATCATTGTTACCTTGCAAATCTCGCTGTGCGTTGTTCTCCTCGTCTCCAGCGGACTCCTCTTTTGGACTCTGCGGAATGTCGAGAACATATCTCTCGGTATCGACACAGATGGCCTACTTGTTTTCAGCCTCAGTCCCCATCATCTGCATTCGCATGCAGAAGCCGTTCTTTTCTACCAATCGCTTCTCGACAAGCTACGCGCATTGCCGTTGGTCAAGTCTGCCGCCATAATCCGAAACCGGCCTGGGGCAGCGATATCGGATAACTGGACAGCCAAGGTGGATGGAAAGATCCCGGACGTACTACCAACGCTCCAACCTGGGGCGATATTAGGAAACTTGGAATCCAATGAGGTTGGTCCTCAGATTTTCCGGACCATGGGGATACCGGTCCTTCGAGGCCGCGAATTCTCCGATGTTGACACCGCCAGTGCGCCAAAGGTCGCGATTGTAAATCAGTCATTTGTCGATTCTTATCTTCCTGGTCAAAACCCGTTGGGCCATCTCGTCGATGACTCGATCATTATCGGGGTTGTTGCCGATCACAAGTACACGCGTGTGGACGAGTGGCCGCGCCCGATGGCCTGGTGGAATTACGCACAACGATCGAGCGCAGGGGACATGAACATCGAAATGCGGATCCGCGGGGACGCCATGTCGATGCTACCGACCATTCAAAGCGCCGTGGCGCAGATCAATCCCGACCTGCCGCTGATCAACCCGATCCTTCAGCGCGACCAGTTCGACCAGACGATCTCGAATAAGCTTCTGTTCGCACGGCTCGCTGAGTTCTTCGGGGGCCTGGCGATTCTCCTGGTTGCGACGGGGCTCTATGGCACTCTTGCTTTCCGAGTGACCCGCCGCACGGGGGAAATTGGAGTTCGCATGGCCATGGGAGCTCGACGCGGACAGATCCTTTGGCTAGTCCTAAGAGTCAACCTGGTGCTAACCGCGATTGGGGTCTGCATGGGACTTCCGCTCGCGATTCTAGCTTCAAAAGCGTTGTCGTCCTCGCTGTATGGCGTTCAGCCGCTGGATGTCAGAACCTACCTCTTCGCCGTCGGAGTCCTGTGTGTCGTCGCAATCGTTTCGAGTGTAGTTCCCGCGAGCCGTGCGACGCAGGTTGACCCTGTGCGGGCATTGCGGACTGAATAACGTGGCACCAGACGTCACGGTTTTACCAAGTCTGCCGTTCGGAACCTCTTCGATTACCGATTGAAGATTCTGCAATTCCTTCGTGAAGATCGTTCCGCATAGGAAGCACGCAGAGCGTCGTTCGTTGGAGTTCCGAGTGTGTTGTCGCCAACTGAGACCCTGGCAAGAAATTAGCCTCAAAGCGACGATGGCCGGTGACTGGACAGCAAGCGACGGTTCGAGCACCCGAAAGAGCAGGGCTTTACCAAGAAGCTCTATCCCGGTAGCGATCCGGATCCGTCTCGAACGGAGGATAAGATAACCAATTCTTGGTGATCTTCGGCGGATGCAAATATGAATTCGCAACCCAGGCATCATCAGGATTTTCGAAGTAGCTGCTCCGCAGGTCGAACGGATTTCGCCCAAATCGTACGCTTTGCCCCTTGAGGTTAACGAGGCTCTCCTGAAGATCAGCGTGAGTGTTGCCAGATCCGACGACATTCCATGGCGTCGAGGGTACCTTCTGTAGCGAGAGAATACTGAACCACTCGCCATCCGAGATGAGAGCCAAGGCCTCGTGCGCGAGCTTTTCGTCAGCCATCCTCGGATCGGGTACTGCTTTTGCCGGAAGATCGTAATGCTCACTTCCCGATGCCCCTCTGACGCCACGATCTCTTTCAGTTGTGCCAGCGTGCTGGCGAAGTAGACACTGCTGTTGTCTCCACCACTGTGTGGGCGATGCAGGTCCACGTACAACTCGCCGGTCTCTTGTAACCAGTCGGAGAGCAAAGCGCGATCGTGTTCTTCGAACAAATGATCGTAGCCCATGGCCTAAATGATCGCAAAAGAGTGCGAGAAGTAAACGACTGCGTCCAGCCGGCGCGCGCTGTGGTGAAGCCGGCGATTCGACCTCAGTCACAAATGGAACATTCTCGCGCCTGACGCATTGCCCCTATGGCCGCTCCCAAGTGACCAAAACGCATCGATGAGAGCACGAGCAACAGCTCAGCCAGCTGGGGTGGTAGATTTCCAATTTCCAAATTGGAAATTGGAGATACAATAGCCCATGCAAGGACAGGACATTGCGCTTCTTCTCAAACTCGCTATTCAGGATGGGCCGCGGCTACAATCCAAAGATCTTGCTGAAGGCATGTGCATCTCCCCGTCCGAGGTGTCGAAGGCCCTGAAGCGTTGCGTGGAGGCGGACTTGCTGTACATTGCGGGTCCAGAGAAGAGAGTCAACCGATCCGCTCTTATGGAATTCCTTTCCCACGGATTAAAGTACGTCTTTCCGCCCAGAAGGGGTTCAATGGTCCGCGGTGTTCTAACCGCTGCGTCGGCCGAACCGCTCAAATCACGTCTTCTGGAGGATCGCGAGCCTCCTGCGGTCTGGCCGTATGCGGAAGGAAAAGTGCGCGGCATTTCGCTCGCTCCACTCTATAAGGGCGCGCCCAAAGCCGCGTTGCAAGATCCCAAGTTTTACGGTGTATTGGCCCTCTGCGATGCAATCCGAAGCGGAAGAGCCCGCGAACGGAATCTTGCAGTCGAACTCCTGGAAAAAGAGATCAATGTCTGATCCAAACCTTCCATTGCTCGAAGACGCCGTCCGGAAACTTGCTCCTTTTCTGGACGAGATCTTGTTCGTGGGCGGTGTGACTCTGGGCCTGCTCATCACCGACGAGGCCGCCGCTCCAATCCGCGGCACGACCGACGTCGATGTGATCGCCGAGATTATAACCTACGCGGACTACATAGCGTTTTCAGAGCGTCTCCGCGAAGCCCACTTCACGGAAGATACTGAGCTTGTTTGCCGCTGGCATAACGGCGCCCTGACACTGGATGTCCTGGCCCTGAACAAGGAAGTGCTGGGGTTCACGAACACTTGGTATGAGCCAGCTCTCCATCACTCGTCCACCGCGAATCTGCCTAGCGGGCATGCTATTCGCGTCATCACCGCACCGTTCTTCCTGGGGACAAAAATGGAAGCCTTCAAGGGACGGGGCCGCATGGACTTCCAAGCCAGCCACGACCTTGAAGATTTTATCGCCGTCATCGAAGGGCGAGAGACTTTGCTGCACGAGATAGCCGAATCACCCGGGGATTTGCAGGTATACCTAGCGGAAGCGGCAAGATCGCTGCTGGCGGAATCCCGGTTTATTGATGTTCTTCCTGGATTCGTCTTGGACAGCGAGAGAGTTCCTATGATCCGGGAACGGCTTACGACAATTGCTGCCGGCGTTCCGCGCGGTCCTGGCTGAAATGCCGAAGCCTGAGGTACCTCCTGGGAATCACTCAGAAGCTCGCCTGGCAAGTGAAACGTGGCGCGATGCCCGTCTTGCATTACTAATCCAGAAACGAGCCGATCGCCACTGGTCACCTGTCCGCGAAGGCGACCTTTCATACTCGGGGAATGTTGGCGTAACTTATAGAAAATAGGTCTCACGGATGGCTCCTTTTGGCGCTTTAAGGCACCAATGGTAACCGCTATTGTGTTCTTAATGTGCCGACGACCTCTGCTCTGTAGACCTCTACCCGTACCTCTGTCTTGGGACGCGTTCAGGCGAGCTTACCGCCTGTCGACTTCGCAGTCTTTACTGCAGAACTCGCCTCCAACTTCCGATCCGCTATCGAAAGGCCCGGGCTTCGTCTGGTTATCGATTGCCCATCACTGCCGCACCAGCAGGTCTACGTCGACGCCGACATCTGGGAGAAGGTAGTGCTCAATCTCATCTCGAATGCCTTTAAGTTCACATTCGAAGGCGAGATCGACATCGCAACCAAGCCGTCTTCTGATGGTCGTTACGTCGAGGTCACTGTTCGCGACACCGGTACGGGTATCCCCCGGAAGAGGCGAACCTCACGTTTCGTTGAGGCCAGAGTCCGCGCGATCCGGAATGAGTGGGCCGTCCCTGAATTCCTCTGAATTGAAGCCTTCGCTGGTGTGCGATAAGCTGTATCGTAGGTTGGCGGACCAGCCGAATTTCGCTATCGATCTGCACGCGAAAGGAGACTCAATGGACTCCATCAATGATAACGCCGATCTTCGCGGGAGAGTTTCCGGTGAGCGCTATCAGAGCGACCAACAGATGCACCTCGCCGACCGCGTGCTTGGCGCTCAACGTCATATATGTGCCTTCTTTCACGACCGCGATGAGGAGTATCGTGTGCTGCTGCCATTTATCAAAGAGGGCCTCGACCGCGGTGAAAAGGCCTTCCACATCATCGATCCCGGGCTGCGCGAGGAACACCTTGAACGATTGAGGTCGGCGGGCATCGATGTCGCCGCCACGGAACTGAGCGGTCGTTTGGAGCTGCGAAATTGGGAGGAGGCTTTTTTGCAGGGCGGCTATTGCGGTAAGGACAGAATGATCGCCATGGTACAAGAAATCTTCGAGCGCGGCAGGCAGCAGGGCTTCCCGCTGACGCGGCTCGTCGGCCACGCGGAATGGGTTGCTGGAAATTGGCCCGTGGATTTCGTCGAGTACGAGGCGCGGCTCAACTATGTTTTGCCCCAGTGCAAAGATCCTGTCATATGCACGTACGACCTCGCCAAGTTTGGCGGAAACGTCCTCGTTGACATAATCCGCACCCACCCCATGATCATCATGGGGGGAGTCGTGCAGGAGAATCCATTCTTTGTTCCCCCAGATGAGTTCTTGCGGGAACTGAGCCTACGCAACGCGAGCCAAGCTGCATAGCGAGATCAGGGATTAAACGGCGGAAGTGGAGATACAAAGCAGAACCGATGAGATAAAGTCTCTCAACGCCTGTATCAATGATCTAGTCAGCGTGCTAGCTCTTCCCGGCACCTGGACCGGGCGTGAAGAGCCATCCCTGATTGTTACCACGCTGCTGGAGTCATTGCTCAGCCTACTGCGCCTGGACTTTGCCTATCTTCGGTTGAGTGACCCGTTTGGCGGCGGCGGGCGGATCGAGATGATCCGGTTAAGTCAGCGCCAAAGTCTGACCGCTCAGCCAGAGGAAGTTTGTCGAGCCCTCACTCATTGGTTGACGGACGACCCATCCAGATCATCATTTTTGATCCAGAATCCTTTGGACGAGAAGATATCGATCACCTTTCGACGGCTGGGATTGCAGGATGAAACAGGGGTCCTAGTAGCGGGTTCAGCGCGAACGGATTTCCCAACAAGGGCGGAGAGGGTCGTACTGGATGTTGCGGTGAACCAGGCGATGGTCGGGCTTCACCAAGCTTGGCGCTTAATCGAACAGAGGGAGATCGCGCTGGAACTCGACAATCGGGTTTCCCAAAGGACTAGAGAACTTGTCGAACGAGACGCAAGAATCCGACGACTCGTCGACGCCAATATCATCGGAGTGTTCATCGAGGACCTGGAAGGTCAGATCCTCGAGTGCAATGATGCCTTTCTCAAAATCGTGGGATATAGCCGGGAAGATCTGGTGTCGGAACAAATCAGCTGGACAGATCTGACCCCCGCCGAGTGGCACGGCGTCAGCAAACAGGCGAGGGCCCAGATCAAAGCGACCGGGACCTGCGAAGCTTTCGAGAAGGAATATTGCCGGAGAGATGGCAGCCGGGTGCCGGTGCTGATCGGAGGCGCGGGGTTCGGGGGAGACTCATTTGTGGCGTTTGTCGTCGACCTGACCGAGCGCAAGCGGGCTGAGGAAGCCGTCCGGCAAAGCGAAAAACAGTTGCGCGATGTGATCGAGACAATGCCAGTGATCGCCTTTACTACTCTGCCTGATGGGTGCATTGAATTCGTAAATCGACGTTGGATCGAATACACGGGTTTCACGGCGGAAGGCGCAGGCTTCTATCAGCAGGTGATAGTTCACTCCGAAGACAATAAAGAACACATCAAGAAGTGGCAAGGATCTCTTGCCTCGGGCGAGCCGTTCGAAAACGAAGCGCGCCATCGGGGTGCTGACGGCCAATATCGCTGGTTTCTGGTTCGGTGTGTGCCGCTGCGGAACGAGGATGGAAGTAACCTCAAATGGTTTGGGACCCTCACGGATATCGAAGACCGCAAGCAGGCCGAGCAACGACTCCAAAACGAGAACGTTGCGTTGCGCGAAGAAATCGATAAGGCCTCGATGTTTGAGGAGATCGTGGGGATTTCCCCCGCACTGCACGCGGTTCTCTCTCGTGTATCCAAAGTTGCTCCCACAGATTCCACTGTTCTGATCACCGGCGAAACGGGCACGGGCAAAGAACTAATCGCGCGTGCCGTCCACAAGCGATCACAGCGTTGCTCGCGTGCGTTTGTCAGTGTCAACTGTGCGGCAATTCCCCGCGACCTGATCGCATCAGAACTGTTCGGCCATGAGAAGGGCGCCTTCACGGGGGCAACCCAGCGGCGGTTAGGGCGCTTTGAGTTGGCCGAAGGAGGCACCATCTTCCTCGATGAAATCGGAGAGCTTCCTGCCGAAACCCAGATCGCTCTTTTGCGCGTTCTGCAGGAACACGAGTTTGAGCGCGTCGGAGGAACAGGAACCATTCGCGCTAATGTCCGCGTGATTGCTGCAACGAACCGTGATTTGGAGGCGGCCATCACTGCGGGCACGTTCCGAAGTGACCTCTTTTACCGGCTCAACGTTTTCCCGATTGAGGTGCCTTCTCTGCGTGAACGGAAGAAAGACATTCCCGTGCTGGTTGAGTACTTCATTAATCGCTATGCGAGTAAAGCAGGAAAGAGCATCAAGGGGATGAACAAAAAGAGCCTGGAATTGCTTCAATCGTACCCCTGGCCGGGTAACATTCGCGAATTGCAGAACGTCATCGAGCGATCAGTAATCGTGTGCGACACAGAGAATTTCTCGGTCGACGAGAGTTGGCTTTCGCGGCGGCCTCTTGCAAGCGAGCCTAAAACCCAGCTGGATCTAGCTCGAAAGTCTGCTGCCAAAGAGAAAGAAATCATTGAGGCTGCCTTGCGCGAAAGCGGAGGACGGGTGTACGGACCGTCCGGTGCGGCTTCCAAGCTCGGTATCCCGCGATCCACTCTGGAGAACAAGATCAGATCGCTAAAGATAAGCAAGAACCGCTTCAAAAGCTGACGATCCATCGAAGAACGTCTAGAGTTTTCTAACCCTACTCTCGGCAGTCCCAGAATTGTACAGATTTGGCCAATTGGTCAACTTGGCCAAATTCTTGGTCCGTCAATCGCCATGATTTCAGCGGTTTAGAGTTGGCACTTTGATTGCCAATACAAGCGTGTGTGAGAAACGTTTACGAGGATCAAAATTCCCAGGAGACGACGGATGCTGAAGATCACGAGGACAGCGAACGGAGAGGTGGTCATTAAGGTGAGCGGTCGGATGGGGGTTGATAACCTAAGCGAGTTAGAAAGGCTAATCAGCGCAGAAGCCGACGGTCGTCGCATTATCTTAGACGTGATAGACCTGAAGCTTGTGGATCAAGGCGCTGTCAATTTTCTTAGGCGCTGCGAAGCGGATAACATCACGCTCAAGAATTGCCCAGCATACATCCGCGAGTGGATTACAGGGGAACGCGATGAGCAGAGAAAACACAATGGCAATTGAGCACTCGACACCGAAGTTGAGGGCTGAATCGAGTCTGGCGTAGGGTTCTATTCGGAGGTACATCGTGGGTTGCATCGAGAGACTTCGGTCTGGTGATCAAGGCGATAGAGATCGCCAATTTGATCAAATCGTGGGCAGCAGCCCTGCTCTGGAGTCTGTGCTCGCCGAGGTCGAGCGCGTGGCACGCACTGACTCCACTGTGCTGGTCCTGGGGGAAACTGGTACTGGCAAGGAGTTGATCGCTCGCGCCGTTCACAATCTCAGTTCACGGTCTGAACGCCCGTTCATCAAATTGAACTGTGCGGCGATCCCTTTTGACCTTCTGGAGAGCGAGCTTTTTGGACACGAGAAAGGCGCATTCACTGGAGCCATAGCTCAGAAGATTGGCCGTTTCGAGATGGCCGACAAAGGCACGCTGTTTCTGGACGAGATCGGGGATATACCGCTCGGGTTGCAACCCAAACTGCTGCGAGTCTTACAAGAGCAGGAGTTCGAACGCGTTGGGAGCGGACAAACGCATAAACTGGATGTGCGGGTCGTGGCTGCTACACACCGGAGCCTTGAGGACATGGTAAAGCGAAATGAGTTTCGTGGAGACCTTTATTACCGTCTGAATGTATTTCCGGTCGAGTTGCCGCCATTACGTGAGCGGCGAGAAGACATCGTCCCCTTGATGATGCATTTCGTGGATATGTATCGTCGCAGGATGCGCAAGAGTATCGAGGACGTTTCTCCAGAAACCATTTCTTCTTTCGTCTCTTACTCATGGCCTGGGAACATCCGTGAACTTCAGAACCTGGTCGAACGCGCAGTAATCCTGTCCAACGATGGGGTACTTCACAATCCCCTCCACAAGGCAGAAGTCCGGCCCATCACGTCCTTTTCAGAGAAGTTGCGGGACTCCGAACGTGCTCTGCTGGTGGAAACCTTGGAATCTGTGGGATGGGTGATCGCAGGAGCTAATGGCGCCGCGGCCAAGATGGGATTGCCGAGGACTACATTGTTGGGCAAGATGAAAAGACTAGGCATTTCCAAGAGGCAGAGGTTCGGAATTCCTCAATTTTCCGGAGCAGAAACGGGTGCCGCTCATTTCGCGCCCAGCTAATCTAATACCATCTCGTCTAGCGCCTTCGGTTTTCAGGTGCGCTGGACAGGCGCTGGTGGTTCTTGATAGATCATCAATAAACCGCCAAAATGTTGCATCGGACTTTTTCGGCGATGTTGTGAACGGTTCCGCTCCATAGTCCGGATATAGTGGAGTGATGACGACGGCCGAGTACCAGAAGATCGGGGTTGTACTCGATAATTCGATCGACGATCGTTTGTACCTCTTCGCCCTCAATCACTAACCCTTGAACATCGAGCCCTGCCCCAGATGCTTGCGCAATCGCGCCTTTCTGCAACTCCCGGTAATAGGTGTTTCGTTCATCGAGTAGCATCTGCCGCCCACCGGGCACTTGAGCGTCGATAATCGCCGTGTACAAGGGCAGTGATTCGCTGACGGTGATGAGGCGGAGTCCTGTTTTGAACTGTTTGGCGAGCTCGATTGGAACTTCAAGAGCATGATTCGCTTGCGGTGAATCATCAAATGCCACCATGATTTTTCGGAACATATGACCTCTTGATCGGGACTTGATTTCTCTCGTTAGTAATCCTCTGATTGTGCTGACGAAACCCGTGCGCCGTGGTCTCACGAGCAACAATCGGGAACTTGACTTGGATCTAGAAACTGCGCGAGCGTATCGAGCAGGTACTGCGTGGGCATGCCCTTGTCGATGCACCGTGCAAACAGGACTAGATCTTCATGCGAAAGCGTATTCAGGGACCCCGTGAGCAACACAATTGGAAATTTGGCCCCTAACGTTCGCATGCGCAGCAACAGCTCTCGACCATTTAATCCCGGCATCTCAAAATCCAGGATGGCAAGATCGAATACGGAGAGGTCGCAGCGAAGGACCGTGAGCGGAGAATGATAGATAGCGACTGAATAACCGTGTTCCCGCAAGATCTCTGCGCGTGACATCGTGCTTAAAACGTCCCCATCTACGCATAGAATGCGACGTTTGTGAAGTTGCATAGCGGAATTAGGGAGAGCCACCTGTTCAGAGCCGACCCAATTGACATCGATCACCGTGTCTGATTGATACAGACTCGGTTTGACCTTCTCCTCTCTCATTCTTTTCTCCCTAATGAATAGCGCAGGATCGGATGCGCTAACGGCCTGATCGGATGATGCACTCTATTCCCCTCGACGAGGCGGACTCAAGACAGCCGCGATCCAAGACTGCGCCCTTCTCTGTTAGACCCCAACAATGTGCTACGGCTTCGGTCAATTCACGGAACTCCAAGTTCCCTCATGCCGTCGATGCTTCACCGAGTGACCATATAGCGGCCCCCAGCAAAACTAGATCTTTAACCAAGAACTGGCCTGGCATAGCAGAAAGTGCCGGAAAGCCGCCGAGACTTTGCTCCCAACCTGGCGTCGAAAACAAAAATGACAGCGTTGTAAGACACATCAACACTGCAGCGATGCTTCCAATGGCACATGCCTTCGGCGACCATGCACGAAGTGCGATTAATATGGCGATGGAAACCTCAACCACTCCCAATCCATCGGAAAACTGTCGAACGGTCCAAATGTGATACATCCAGCCCAGCAATGGACTGTGCGCGACGAGAGGCTCTATGCCTTGCGCCTCGTATCCAGTGAACTTCATTAGGCCTATCCAGCCAATGACGACCGCTAGTCCGTAACGAAGTACTCGATGCCCAAGAACTGAGACGGTTGAAATGATTTCTTCTCTTCCAGCGGAGTTAGATCCCTCTGAAGGCGTAATGCTTGTTGAAGCTGACATTCTTGTGCTCCTCTTAGTTTCTATCTGTTCCCGGGTTAATGTGGGCTATGAGATTGCAGTCAACATCGATACTGGAGCGATCTCGTCCTGCCAGATCCAGAAATCATGGCCAGATCGGTGTGGATCTAGGGGTGAAGGTCGACTCGGCAAAGCGTTTGATCTATCCGTGCATGGTCATTGTGCGTCAAGCGGAGTCGTTGACGTGCTCGGTACAGCCGGGCCTTGACGGCTGCTTCGGAGATGTTTAGCGCGCGGCTAATATCCTTCACTGACCGTCCGTGCATCAATTGCATCCGAATAGGTCCTCGCAGTTGGGGATCAAGGCGGCCAAGCACGCGTAGAGTTTTTAGTTGGCGATGATGCAAGTCGTAGGCCTCCTCAGGAGTGGGAGCGGAGTCCTTGACCTCGAAGGAGAGCGTTTCACCTCGCTCATCCGATTGGGGGTCAAACAATACTTCGGGGCGAGAACGCCGCTTGCGAAGGATCGTAAGAGCAGAGTTGACGGCGATCCGCGTGAGCCAGGTGTAAATACTTGATCTACCCTCAAAAGCCTCGCGAGCCAAATATGCATGGAGAAATGTATCTTGTAGCGCATCCTCGGCGTCTTCTGAATTCTTTGTAATTGAAACAATTGTTTTATAAAGGCGTCGGGAATAGATCGCATGAAGTTCTTCGAATGTTACAGGCGAGTTTGCCTGGAGTGCCGACACAATCTTGTCGTGTGGGGCGATCGCTCGCTCGATGGAATTAACGTTTAGAGAAGTGGTCTGCTCTGCGTCATTCACGGTTGACCTCCTTGGTCTCACTTCGATCTGTGCCTGGAATCTCCTCACAGATTGAGTCCCCATTCCTCGAAAGAAACGGAGACGCTTCACGAACTGGCCGCTGGAATTACCTCGGTCCGAGGGACCTTTGCGGTCAGAATGCAACTTCGGATGCAATCTGAATGCCATCTCTGAGTGTTCGAAAAGCGGCTTGGAGGAAGCTGATTTGTGATCGGGATTTCGCGGGCTTTGTTGAAACGTGATGTGTTCCTCCGCGGGTGGATGCTCTTGCATAGTTTGAACTGGTTGCGTATCGCTGTTTATTCATCTTGGAATCAAGGGTCGATAGAGGAGTGCGTAGCATCGCGGCAGTTCCGTTGGCGCCGTATCAGCATGCTGAGCCGTGGTTCTACATGCGACCATCGCGCTTCAGCTAAAGCAAGCGGACGAATCGTCATACAAAATGTCGAGTCAAACTGTAGCGCCTCCTGTACACCGCATGTCCACAGCGGTGCGAAGCCACGTGCGATAAGTTGCGAAAAGAATTCCGTAAGTTCTGCCGCTTGTTGCTATGTCAGAACCTCGCGCACTCATTCGCAGGTTTGGAATCGCAGTTGCTTCAGATACTGGCGGAACGCAGAACGAACATTGCGCTGGCATCGAAGGAAGGACGATACACAACATGCGTAATTCCGGAATGGTTGAAAGACGCAGCATATTGAAGGTGGCTGCAGCCTTTGGCGGCATCTCAACATTAGCTGTTGTTGCACCCGCTGTTTCAGGGGCAATTCAGGAAGGTGCGCTTCCGGCTTCCGCATCGCCCGAGGTAAGACTTGAAGAAGTTATAGCCGGTCCAAATACCAAGCTCACGATCGAGCGCCGCGGGCGGGTCGTTCTTTTTGGCATCAATCGTCCTTACATCCAGAACCGCATTGATCCTGAGACTTTCGAAAAACTTGCGGAAGCATATTACCAGTATGACCGCGATCCCTCTCTTCGCGCAGCGATTCTGTTCGGCCACGGGGAGAACTTTTCAAGAGGGATCGACGTTGAAGGATTTAAGTCGCTCGCAGGGACGGGCAAGCCCTGGATCGCGAGCACTGGGACGATAGATCCTCTTGCAAAGCGCGCTCCGCACCTCACCAAGCCTCTGGTCGTTGTTACGCATGGCGATACCTGGAATATGGCCCATGAGTTCCATCTTGTTGCCGACATCCGTATTGTTTCAGCCGACGCTCGCTTCGGCCAGGATGAGAATACGCATGGACGCTTTCCCGGAGGAGGATCGACCATCCGGTTTCCCCGGGAAGTAGGGTGGGGGAATGCGATGCGTTACATGCTAACGGGGGACCACTGGAGCGCTGAAGAAGCGTATCGGATCGGAGAGGTGCAAGAGGTTGCACCAACACCAGAAAAAGCGCTGGAAGCAGGAATTCAGATCGCAAACAAAATCGCGGCGTGTGGTCCGCTCGGCATCAAGACGACATTGATGTCTGCGCATCTTGCAGTTGATCCAGGCGAAGAGGAAGCGCTGTCGAAGCTCGACGCGCAATTTGGATCCCTTTTTCACACACAAGATTTTCTCGAAGGCGTGAAGGCACAGGCAGAAGGCCGAGAGCCGGTCTACCTAGGGAAATAAGCACAAATCAAAAAACATGCGAGCGGTCTCGTCCGCTTCCGCAACGGAGGGAATTATGCCATTTGTCGAAGTGTTTACCAGAGAAAAGTTGTCCGATGAAATTCGCACGAAGCTTGCGGAAGAGCTATCCAATACCATCATGACCGTCGAGCTTGGAGGCCCAACCGAGTCCGCGAAGATGATCGACTGGATGTGGTTCCATACCATTCCGATCGACAGTTGGGCGGTCGGCGGCCGCTTTGACGATACATACGTGAAAGGGCGGAAAATGGCGCACGCACGCATCATCGCGCCGCAAGGTCTGATGAACGCGGAGTTGAAGTCAAGGGCGATCAAAGAAGTCGCGCGGGTCTTGAAGGTCGCGCTGGGTGTTGGCAGCGATGAAGACGATACCGGCATCTGGGTAATGTGCATCGAAATCGACGATGGACAGTGGGGAGTTGGCGCGAAGATTCCTACACTCTTTCAATTGCTCGACAACCTCGGCGGTAGCGTCTCGGAGCAGAGGCGCACTGAAATGAGTTCTCGATATCCGCGGAATCGCTGAGGCGACGCAGAACGAGATTGCTCGATTCACTCTCTCATTTGGTCGGGGCGAAACCACACGCGACAACGCTTGAATGTGCGAACAAAAATCGCATGTCGCTTGGCTTTTCGATCATGTTCAGAAGGAGATACTCATGCCTTATGTACACCTGGACTTGCCGGGAACCTATGCGACCGCTGTCAAGCGCGATCTCGCAACCCGTTTTTGCAAGCTCTACGCGTAGGTCATGCAAACTCAGTCGTGGCGGCCGAACGTCGGTATCGCTGAATTAGGAGAAGGCAATCTCTTCCATCTTGGACCCGATGGTCTCGAGGCAATCACAATGGTTTTAGTCGAATACCGGCAAGGGCGGCCGCTCGATGACCGGCATATACTTGGGCGCAAAATCGTCGACATCTACGCCGACGTCCTTAACGTTCCACGGAAGATGGTTATGGTCGAGTTCACAGAGCATTCTGGGAACGAGATTCAGCGCGATGGGGAATGGGTGGGCGACTGGACTTCGGCGGAGGCAGCCTCGCCTTAAGCAATGGTCTCGTACGAGGCGGTTTGGCTCTGAGCCAAACGAAACGTGCCCCAAAGAAAACATGATAAAGGAGAGCGACAAATGCCATTTTACAAGTGCATCAGTTTGGCTGGGACCCTCGCACAAGCTCAGAAAGAAGAGATTGTTAGTGAGATCACCAGGATTCATTGCGATGCAACCGGCGGGCTCCCTCGCTTCGTCCAGATCCAGTTCGAGGAAGTGAAGCCGGGTGACATCTTTCAAAGTGCAAAGCCGTCTCGTGCCGTGCGTCTCCATGCTCGGATTCGGGCCAGCCGCGACAGTGACACGAAGTATCGCATGCTGCGCGCCTACACAGACCTGATCATTCGGGTCGCGCGGGTGCCGGTCGATGAGGTGATGGTCGCGTTTATTGAGTCTCCCTTTGAGAACGTTATGGAAGCCGGCGTACGCCTGCCGGCGCCCGGCGATGAGAAGGCTTGGCTCGAACGCTCTGGTGATCAAGTGGCGAGGAACGAGCAATGAACCGAACCTCGAACACATATACAGCGGTCGAAGTCTCGGCGCCTGGTCACCTACAAATAGTGCAGCGCCAAGTTGTTGAACCTGGTCCCGGACAGGTTCGCATTCGAGTGGAAGCCTGCGGAATCTGTCACACCGATGCGTCCACCGTCAATGGCACACACACACATTTGACGCTGCCGCGCGTTCCTGGGCACGAAGCGATCGGCCGCATAGAGGAGTTAGGGCCCGGAGTATCCGCGTGGAAAATTGGTCAACGAGTTGGGGTCGGTTTGATCGCTGGTCCAGACGGCGTTTGCGAATCGTGCAAACGCGAAGACAGCGTGCATTGTCAAAACCCGGTTCGATCCGGAGTAACAGCGGATGGAGGATATGCGGAAGTGATGATTGCTGAAAGCCGTGGCATCGCTTCCATTCCTGACGAGCTCAGTTCCGTAGAGGCCGCCCCGCTGCTCTGTGCGGGAGTCACTACCTATAACGCTCTTCGCAATGCCGGGCTGCGCGGTGGAGACCTCGTCGCTGTACAAGGGATTGGCGGACTTGGGCATCTGGCTGTGCAGTTTGCTCGACAGATGGGATTCCGTACCGTCGCGATTGGACGTGGGCGTGACAAACAAAAGCTTGCCGAGGATTTGGGCGCACACCTTTATATCGATGCTGTAGCCGATGATGCCTCAACGGTGTTGGAGCGTATGGGCGGAGCCCGAGCGATACTCGCAACTGGAACCAGTGGCAGAGCCATGGGGCGGCTTGTTGACGGTCTGGCAGTGCGCGGCAAGCTGATCGTGATTGGTTTACCGGCAGACCCGATTCAATTAAGTGCGAGTCCCCTCATCTTCGGCGGGCTTTCGGTATACGGATGCATCACCGGCACACCGATGGATAGCGAGGACACGCTTACTTTCAGTGTTCTGGAAAATATCCGGCCAATGGTCGAGACGATTCCTCTCGAAAAGGCAGCTGACGGCTTCGCTCGGATGATCGAAGGCGAAGCACGTTTTCGAATGGTCCTAGTTACCAAGTACGGAATGGCGCAAGCCGCTTAGCGCCCTTCAGAACCACAACTCACAATTAGCGGGAAAAAGGAGAAAACCTCGGTGAACCGCCCATACGCTGCAATGATGTTATTCACAACTATTGTCTTGACTGTAGCTACTACCGCCTTCGCTCAGTCGTCAGATCGATTGCCAGTGACTGACGAAGAGAGGATCGCGGACGCACTGCGCGCGGGTCCCGCCTTCATCACCAAGGACGCGACTCTGCGCGATTGGCCCTCGGCGCCGGGCGGTGAATACCGGCTACTTCGCAAAGGATCGAACGAATGGACCTGTCTCCCTGCGATTCCTGGATACTCGCACGATGAGACGGGGTGCTTCGACCCCATCTTCCTGCGCTGGATGCAGGACAGCCTTGCGGGCCGCACACCGCAAATTGATCGCATCGGCATCTCTTACATGTATCTCGGTGCATGGCAATCGGCGAAGGGTTCCGGCCATGAAGCCCATGTTGGCCCGCACGTGATGATCGTCAGTCCCCATCAAGACGATTTTCAGGGATTGAATCCCGACCCATCAAATGGTATGCCCTACGTGGCACATTTGCCCCATCACAGCGACCTATACCTGGTCATGCCATTTCGCCACTGGGATGAGTAACCGGGTAGCTTGCACAGATCTCGCATAACCATAACTCTTAGTTCAGCGAGAGAACGACAAGATACAGGAGAACAATCTAAGCGAGCCACGCCGACACTCATGATTCTCGGCAACGAGCGCATTGGCAGACCTAACGATAGTAGATCGGACAAAACCGCCCGGTGTTGAGTGTCCTCGCCGGGCTAAACGACAACGACCTGGCGATTTGTTTACATGCGAGCCAGCAACAAAGGAGATGAACATGCCCGTTATCCGCGTAACATATCCAGAAAAAGCTCTAACCGATAAACAGAAGGACGCTCTCGCACCACTGCTTGTCGATGCAGTAATGCTGCAGGAAGTCGATCCAATCACCGAAATGGCGAGGAACGCAACACTCGTCGTGTTCAACGAGATTCCGCAGAAGGACGGCTACATCAGTAAAGAGCCGTTCTGGCTCGTTGAAGCCATGGTCGCCGCCGGCTTTCTTAACCAAAAGCGCCGCGAGGCCGCGCAGGTTGCGGTTGCCAAAGCGTTCGTCAAGGTGCTCGGCGACGATGGCTCTTCGATCGTAGTGGAGGACGTCCGAGTTTCACCAAAGTACCTTGCGCGCCTCTGGTCTTTGGTCATCGAGATCCCTGAGGGAAGTTGGGGGTGGATCGGACGCCAAACGTCAGCGCTCGAGATCGGGCACATTATAGGTTCCGACAAGGACCCCGACCGCTGGTCCGAACTCCGGGTCAACTCCGCGAAACTCCAAGCGTCACGACCTTCTTGACGCATATTGATCGGTGAGGAGGTTCGATGAGTCTGAGAACCTCCCCGCCTATATTCGTAAGCAAAATGAGCGAGAAAAGAGATCCAAACAAGCGTAAGCGCGGAATGTTTTGAAGCGTCTTAGAAGTTTCCTGCTAAGTCAGCCCATCGCCTTCTGCAACAAAAAGCACGCTATTCCGAAGGGAACGGGAGGATGCTATGTCAATCCAAACAAGGAAAAGCGCATTGACTGCTCTTATGATCGGCCGGCTTGCGATCAGTGTATTGCTCGCTGGATTGTACCTGGTGCCGACAGCCTCCGCAGGGAGCTCGGAGGCGACACAAACGAAGATTGCTCGTGCCTTGTCTGCCGGCCCCACCACCGTGACTCAGGGTGCCACCGTGGCCGACGAGGATGGACACGGAAGATTGACCGTGCTTCGGCCGGGAACGAATGGCTGGACCTGCATGCCTGGAGACCCTTCTGGAATCGGGATGCCGCCAATGTGTGTTGATCAGGCAGCGATGCAGTGGAACAAGGACTTCGCGGAGCACAAGCCTAAGCCGACGACGACGGTGCCCGGCATCGAATACATGCTGGCAGGAGCAACTCAACGAAGCGACTCGGATCCGTTCGACAAGACGAGCCCACCGATAAAGATCGGCCCGCATTGGATGATTCTCTGGCCCTTCGACCCAAAAACCTCGGGGTTGCCTACAACACATAAGTCAACAGGGGCTTACATCATGTGGGCCGGGTCGCCGTATGCGCACGTCCACATCATGGGAAGGCCCTAAGCAAAAGGCCTGCGATCATTTGCCTCAGCTCTATTGGACTTGGGCATGCGAAACGGTGGGCTTCCATCCGCGTGTGGCCTAGCGATTGCTGGGCGAACAGGATTTTAAAAAGAGCGTCGCAACCGAGCGACTACAGAAGGGAGGAGAGAACAGGATCATGAAGATATTGGTTGTTGGTGCAGGCGCGGTTGGTGGCTATTTTGGAGGACGCCTCGCGCAAGCCGGCCGTGACGTGACCTTTCTCGTTCGTTCGAAACGAGCCGAGCAAATCCGAGCCCAAGGATTGCGGATTCTCAGCCGATACCACGGCGATTTCACTGTTCGGCCCAAGACAATAACCGCGGCTCAGATTGTGACTCCGTACGACATCATCTTCTTGAGTGTCAAAAGCTACGCCCTCGCCGTCGCGATAGATGATTTCGCGGCGGCGGTCGGGCCACGGTCAGTGATCATTCCGGTGCTGAACGGAATGCATCACATAGATGTGCTGAAGAATAGGTTCGGCGAAACTGCTGTCATGGGTGGGGTTTGCTACGTTGCCACTGAAATCGATTCGCAAGGCCGGGTGATCCAGCTTGCTGATTTTCAGAGCCTCATCTACGGCGGACTGGACGGGAAAAAGACGTCTCGGTTAGAAGCAGTGCACCAGGTTTTTCAAGGGGCGGGATTTAACAGCGCGATTTCCGGAGACATTTTGCTGGAAATGTGGCAGAAGTGGGTATTCTTGGCCAGCGTGGGAGCCATCACGTGTTTGCTAGACGGCAATATCGGAGAAATCGTAGCGGTCCCCGGTGGCGCCGATCTATCTCTTTCGGCGTTTCGTGAATGTGCTGCAATCGCGGGTGCTTGCGGCTACACGCTCTCGGAAACATTCCTAGCGGAAAAGAGTGCTCAACTTACTGCACCTGGCTCTCCGTTCACCTCGTCAATGTATCGCGACCTCAAAGAACAAGCACCCGTCGAGGTGGACAGTATTCTGGGTGACCTTATAGAACGCGGCCGAAAGCACGGCGTCTCCGCGCCAATTCTCCAAGCAGCATTTGTCAGGTTGACCATTCATCAGCTGGGGCGCGCCGCCGTGAAGGCTGCTGGCAGTTGAGTACCGAAATGAAAGCAATTCAAATCGAGAAATTTGGAAACTGCACCGAGCGATGTTCTTAAAACGCTCCGAATTTCACACTCCACGAGGGAGTGGTTCGGAGCATAGGAAAGGATGGAAACAATGGCAATCAAAGGCGAACCACGCGACATGAACAAATGGCGGGAAGTACTCCTCGACCCTAATGTCCACTTCCCCAGCGAATCGAGCGAATACCGGCGCGCCCGTAACGAGCTGTCGGAAAAGGAGGCAGAACTCCAGCAGCTGAACGAGCAGGTCGCCGCCCTGCGCCGGGCGCTCCCAGCGGGCGGCCTCGTCAGGGAGGACTACGTCTTCGAGTCCGCAGGCGATGGCAGCAAGGTAAAGCTCTCGGAGCTATTCGCACCGGGTAAAAACTCGTTGGTTATCTACCACATGATGTTCCCGCGCTGGTCGGAAGACCCACGAGCGGGTGCCCCAGGGGGCAAGACAGCCGAGTTGCCGCTTGTTGAGCAGCCGTGCCCGTCATGCACATCGGTCGTCGACGGGCTCGAGGGCGCCGCCTTTCACCTCGCCGAGAGGACCAACCTCGTCGTGATAGCAAAGACAGGCCCCGAACGGCTCGGCGCCTACGCACAAGAACGCGGCTGGTGCAATCTGCGGCTGCTGTCCTCGCGGAACAACACCTTCAACCGCGACTACCATGCGGAAACACCGGACGGCGTACAGCTCGCGGTCCTGAACGTGTTCTCACGCGACCAGGACGGGATCCGCCACCACTGGGCGAGCGAGAATGTGTTCAAGCGCGGCAGCACCAGCCCCCTCGACCAGGTCTGGCCAATCTTTGGCGTTCTCGATTTGATACGCGAGGGACGCGGAGACATCGCCGCCTACCCCAACCTGCAGTATTAGGACGTGCTCGAATTCTCGCATTCGGAACGCAGAAGGAGCTGTACAAAACTTCTGGCTAGGGGCCGTGTTGAGGAGCGAGCTCGGGTTTATACCAAATCCATGGAGGTTCATGATGTCTGAGATCGAGCGCTACGAGGTCCTTGTTATCGGCAGTGGAGAGTCCGGGAAGTGGATAACATGGACGATGGCTCAAGCCGGCTATCGCACGGCGGTGGTTGAGCGCAGATATGTCGGCGGGTCATGTCCGAATATTGCCTGCCTGCCCAGCAAGAACGTGATTCGCAGCGCGAAAGCCAACTGGTTCGCCAAGCATGGCGCGGAATATGGGATCTCGTCAGGACCTGTGTCGACGGATATGAACGGCGTCTTCGCCCGCAAGCGAAAGATGGTGGAGGGCGAGATCCAATTTCATCTTGATCGCTTCAAAACCACGGGGGCGGATCTGATCGGGGGAGAAGCGCGGTTCGTGGCTCCGAAAACCGTTCAGGTCCGCCTGAACGAAGGAGGCCAGCGGACGCTCGCTGGTGACAAGGTGTTTCTCGACCTCGGATCGCACTCAGTTATTCCTGATATCCCCGGCCTCCTGGCCGCAAAGCCCATGACGCACGTCGAAGCTCTTGACCTGGACCGCTTACCGGAGCATGTGATCGTTCTCGGTGCAGGCTACGTGGGCCTTGAACTCGCGCAGGCCATGCGCCGCTTCGGTTCCGCAGTGACAGTGATCGAGCGTGGCCCGCAAGTTATCGCCGCGGAAGATCCCGATGCTGCGCAAGGAGTTCAGGAGAACTTCGCGAGCGAAGGCATCGAAGTGCTGCTTAACACACGAGTCCGCCAAGTGGAAGGTCTCTCTGGCGACAAGATCCGAGTGCGCATTGAGGGTCCCAATGGAGAACAAACGATCGAGGGAACTGATCTGCTGACGGCTACGGGACGAACGCCGAACACGAAGGAGATCGGCGTCGAAACTGCAGGAATCGAATTAGACGCGCGTGGCTACATAAAGGTCAACGAACGGCTCGAGACCACAGCGCCCGGCGTTTGGGCCATGGGCGATTGCGCGGGCAGCCCGCACTTCACGCACGTCGCCTACGACGATTTCCGAGTGGTACGCGACAACCTGAACGGCGGAAGCCGCACGACCCGGGACCGGCTGATCCCGTTCTGTATGTTCACTGATCCCGAGATCGCGCGAGTAGGTTTGAACGAAACCGAAGCGAAGAAGCGGGGGATCGCATATCGTCTCTCGAAGCTACCGATGGCCGCGGTACTGCGGGCCGTCGCGCTTGGCGAAACGCGTGGTTTTGTGAAGGTGCTGGTCGACGCCCAAAGCGACCGCATCCTGGGATTCACTGCATTGGGTGTCGAGGCGAGCGAGATGATGGCAGCCGCTCAGACTGCCATGCTGGGCGGGCAGCCGTACACGGTGCTACGCGATGCGATCTTTGCGCACCCCACGACCGCCGAAGGCTTGGTCTATTTGCTGGCGAACCTACCTGCAAAGCCATGAAAAAGCCCGCTTAGGATCTTTGAATTCTGAAATGCATCCTGCGCGGGGCAGAAGCGCCGCCAGAGATTGGAGAAGAGTATGTCCCGTATTGCTTCCGATATCGCAAAAAACACCGACAACGACCCTGCCGCCACGCTTTCTCAGGTTTCTTCGGCTGGGCCTTTCCAATCAGCTAAGAGTAGCCTAACCAGATTGGCAGCATGGATCGACGGTCATAATGTCTCTTTCCTTGTAACCAGTATTGGCATGATTGTTATGCTTCTTTGGGCTGGGTCCTACAAGATGACCGCCCCCGGCGCCGAAGGCATCATTCCCCTGGTTTCCAACAGTCCGCTGACCAGTTGGCACTTCAAAGTGTTTGGTCCGTATATCGGCTCAGACATCATCGGACTCACAGAGATCACTGGAGCCCTATTGATTGCCGCAGGCTACTTGAGGCCTAAAGCCGGTATCATCGGCGGCCTCATCACAACTGTAATGTTCTTCACCACCAGTACTATGCTTCTCACTACGCCTGGCGCGACCATTGCCGTTCACGGCATAAGGTATATGAGTTTTTTGGGTCTGTTCCTCTACAAGGATGTCATCTCGCTCGGCGTATCGCTCTACCTGATCGGATATTTCGGGAACAAGGCAATCCACTTGGAAAACAGAGGTGAGTGAATGAGGGGCGTGACCGTCCAGGCAATCAATGGCGCGAGCCGCGAGGATCGAAGATCGCAGGATATCGCAGGAGTGACCACACCCAACATGCACCAGCCCTCCAGTGGCAAGAAAGGAGCGAAGTGAAATGACGGAAATAGGACAGCGTAATTTATTGAATTTGCTGGCCTTAGCTTGGTGCCGGGAGGGGGGCGAACCTCAGCCAGGTATTGAGAACACGTAAGTTATTGATTCAACATTCGACAGAATCGCTTGAATCGCCACAACCGACATCTTCAGGCACAATCTAGGCACAAAGACCGGTTTGATTCGGGTGTTGCATCCACTCTGCAAACTGAAGTCCTCTTGAACTTGGGGAAATGCATCAGCAGATCGCCGCCGTGCAATTTCTTGCTCTCAGGTTCAGGGTTGCCGGTGACTGGACCCGTAGTGACGAGGCCCTTCAGCGGATGCGACAGAACGGCGAGGCCTAAGGTCCATTCTTTTTCTGTGAAGTACGTTCGAGCATGGGAATCCAATTGGGAATTTGACTCAGAAAATCCGCGGAAAGTGGAGGGCGTTCTTGCGGCACGCTCTTGCAGTTCTCCGGCCCCCCGCTCTCGCCGTACCAAATTTCTAAAGCGTTTCCGGCGGCTTCTGCGGGAAAGTCTGGTGCCCAACTCAGAACATCGCCGCCCTCTTGCTCGCTGAGCCGATAACATCCCAGCACAATACCTTGGCAAATTTCCCTTGCTTCGTCAGCGAGTCCAAGTTCCAGGTGGCGCGTCAAATCGTCGAGGAAGGGCTCCAGAGTCTCCTCCAGTATTTCCCAAGCGGCTTCCGATGGTTCCGTGTATCCCCATTCATGACGGCCTGCGCGTTCATTTAGCTCTTCGTAACCTAGTTCCCGGACTTCGCCTTCCACCTCAACGGCGATATCCTCATAAGCTTCTTGGCTAAGGAGGGTCCGCGCCATTCTGATCGCTTCGCCAATCAATTCAGGATGGGCACTGAGCAAATTGTGCAACACTACGCTGGCTTCTTCTGGCTTCAGGCGCTCGATGATAGCCCTGCTTTCTTGCGCCGTCTGACGCCTGCCTTCACCTGCTGCAGTCACCGAACCGTCTGAACGCTTCCTGGTTCCATCCAGTAGATCAAAACTCGGCCCGGCTTGCTCGCTCACGAGCACTTCAAGCTGTTCCGGTGGCAACCTGAGGTTAATGCTCCGCGCGATACCCGGCGTCCGTGTGATCAGCCCTCGCCGTTCGAGCGTCAGAATCATCTGATGCACGCTTGGTGGTGTGACGTGGAAAAACTCTACCATTTCAGCTTCCGCAGGCGGGCGTCTATGCAAGGTCGTGTAGTGATGAATAAACGCAAGGAATTGGCCTTGTCGCGATGTGTAGGGTGGTTTCATTCTCCCCTCCGGATCTTCGTTGGCCAATACCACCGCTTGACTCGAGACTGAACGAGGCGAGAGGCGGCAAAGCCGGAGTTGGACCTCAGAACTGTAAACCATCCGGCAGAACCAATGCTGAACCCCCTGCGATTCACCAAAGGTGGAATCTTCATGGCTTCCTCGAATGTGTTTCTGGGTCTAGCGACTGTTGAGAGCTTGCTATTTTGTGGCCGACCCTTCCCCCAGCCATTGTGCACCATAATTTGTAACTGCCGAGCCGGTGACTCTCCCCGAAGCCGAGAGTTATCACGCCTGATTTCTGCTCACGTGTAGAATCGGACCCGTCCCAGCAATTCATTCTGCGGCGGAGGTCTCTTGGATCAGGATACGTCGGTGCGAGTTCTGGCACTTTGTCTTTTTCTCGGCTTGATTGGCACTGCGGTTGGTAGCTTCCAGTGCATCAAGGGGCACACCTATTCTGTGGCGGCACAGCATGAGGTAACGACCATCGGCCACATGTTGCAGGTGCATCATGGCAAGGGGACATCCTACCACTACGAGTTTTCGGTCAATGGTGCCAAGGTGGATGACGACAGCGACGTTTGTACCACACCGCTCGCATCAGACGCGTGCTGGAACAATGGGCCGGTGTTGGTGTACTACTCATACGAACCCTTCGCGAACTCCCGTCTTGAGGATTTTTCCGTTGCCGGTTCCCACGCTTACCGGATTGGGAAACCTGCACTTACCATCGGCTTGGCTTTCTTGGCTCTCGCTTGCGTAAACATGGTCATCTCTTCACGCAGTGCCAAAGGCAGGAGCAGATGGCCAACAGTCGACGCTGTCGTTGACATCGTGAGTGTCGCTAATGTCACAGATGACGGGCGCTACCCCACTTACCGTGCCACGCTGACCTACATCTACCACAATCCCGAAGAGCAGATGGGCGACTACAGCCGTGATTTCGGCAATGAAGAGGATGCCAACGCATGGGCAAACACATACAAAGGCGATACCGTGAAGGCCCATGTGAATCCCCGCGACCCCTCCCGCTCCGTGCTACAAGAAGAAGACCTCTAGGCAGGCCCCGAGCGTGTGGTCGCCGACTGTGATGTATGGTCCGCCGCCGTTTTGCAAGCGAAAAATGAGAAAGACAGAATTGGTCTGCGCCAATGTCCGGGTAACCCGCCCGCGATCCCGCAATGAGATAGTGAAAACGCAGGCGGTCCCGATAGAATTGGCGGCATGTTTGCACCAATCGAGAAGTTGGTATTGCGCAATCTCTTCTTAGCGACCACCCTGTTGCCAGCCATCTCAATGGCCCAGAGTCTCCCGTTAGACACTACTACCGGTTTGGTGCCACATGGCGTCGAAATCAACGCGGTGAGCTATCAGGGACGCAGGGCGATACAGGTGCTTTCATCACCGGGGTCTGACGCGACATGGGCCAGGGAGCACGCAGGGACTGGCGGCGGAATCGTTGTACTACCGGGCACTTCATTCCACAACGGAACCATTGAAATCGACGTTGCTGGCAAACCCGGAACAGGAGCGCCTTCCGATGCACGAGGCTTCGTGGGAGTCGCCTTCCGGATAAATCCAGACGCATCAAAATACGAGTATGTTTACATCCGTCCGACAAATGGTCGAGCAGATGATCAGCTTCGCCGAAATCATTCGACGCAGTACAGCTCGCACCCCGACTATGAGTGGCTCAGGCTTCGTAGTGAATCGCCGGGAAAATACGAATCATATGTGGACCTCGTGCCGGGCGAATGGACGAAACTCAGGGTTGAAGTGGACGGCACAAGAATGCGCTTCTATGTGAATGGCGCCTCGCAGCCCACACTGTTGGTCGATGATTTGAAGATGGGGGACGCCGAGGGAGCATTGGCGTTGTGGATCGGAGTCGGGACTGAAGCCTACTTCGCGAACTTGCACGTGGCGAAGTGAATTCACCCTCAGTTGGCGGATTGCCGACTCTAAACTTGTCAACAATTTGGCCTCAACTTCTGTGTGGCCGGTGGCGCACTTCCGCTTTCCCAGCAAATACTGCTCGATTTGATCGTGCCTCCCGTGATCACAATTGTGTGGGGTCTAATGCCGCATGGTTGGGTCAGGGCGATTCGGAGGAGCGAGGGTCATGGCTCAGCCAAACAGATTCCGTGGTTTGAGTTTTGGTTAATCCTCGGTCTCTGCTACTTCGTCATGTTTGGCCTAACAATCTACGCTTGGCTGACATGACGATCTGAATAGAGTTTTGTGCTCAGTGTTTCCATCTTGGTCGAGTGGTTGCTATTGGGACATTGGCAAGATTTTGCCCTCAGCTCGACAGTGGCCGGTGATTGGCTCACGGAACGGGTTTTGAAAATCCCTAACCCGTCGGTAAAGATTCAACAGGCAACAAGTCAATCAAAGGCAATGCTGCAGCCGGAGTTGTCATTGATCATCCATTCTGCAGAAGTCCCTGAGAAAGAGATTGCGCTTATTCAGAGCGTAGCGCATCCACTGGCGCAATAGTAACAGCCATCCTCGCGGGGAGTGCAGACGCTGCACCAGCGGCGAAAAGAAGCAATATTACAATGCCCGTGAGCATCGCGGGATCGCGCGCATCGCCGCTTGTCCACTGGACGAATGCGCGATTGAGCGCGACCACCAGAATGATGCCAATTAACGTTCCGCCGCAGACCGCTACAATGCACTCTCTCGTCACCTGATACGCGATGTGGACTCGTCTCGCGCCCATTGCAATCCGCACGCCGAATTCACGCGTCCGTTGCGTCACCAGGTACGATTGAACGCTGTAGAGTCCGCTCACTGCAAACACGAGCGCCAGAATCGCAAACGCGCTAAAGAGCCCCGCAGCAAACCGCTCCCGCGGAAGACTGCTCCCCTCTAGCTCATTTCTTGCCAGAGCCATCTCGCCTACCGCTTGGTCGACGTCCACGCTGCGCACGTGTTCCTTGATCGCGTGCAGCAGGGCGCCCGGGTCCGCATGTGCGCGAAACGCTACGTTGAATCCGTCGTAAGGCGTAATCGAGTACGGCAGGTACACCCCCGGATAAATCGCCTCATCCAGTCCGCGATTCGGTACATCGCCCACCACGCCAATAATCTGGAAGTGCTGATCGTTGCCCGGCGCCACCAGCTTCCATACATCCCCGTGCACAACCCCGTGGTTCAGTACGATCGTCTCACCCACAGGATTCGCATTCCGCCAGTACTGGCGGCGCATTGTCTCGTTGATCAGTGCCAGCCGTGCCCCATGCGCCGTCTCATCGCGCGTCCAAACCCTCCCCATCCGCACCGGAATTCCCGCCGTCGCGAAGTACTCCCCGCTAACCTGCTGCACAACAGCTACTCCTGAGCCCTTCTGCCCGGGCACATCCACCGGCGTCGACTCCTGATTGTTAGAAGGCAGCGCCCCAATCGCCGCGGACATCACATTCGGATCGGTCGCAATCGCTCCCCGAATCTGCTCGTAATAGTGCACTCGGTCCGCCCATTGATCGTGCGCGCCCTCTCGCATCACCAGGTTCACTGATGCCAGGTTGCGCAGATCGTATCCCACATCCTCGTGCATCATCGAGAACACCTTCCGCAGCGTCGCTCCCGAACACGCCAGCAGCAGCAACGTCATAGCCACCTGCACTGTCAGCAGCACCACATGGGTCGCGCGTGCGCCTCTTCTCCCAGCAAGCTTGTGCGCCCCACTGTTCATCGCATGCCGCAAGTCTGTCCGCGACACCCGCAGCGCCGGCCACAACCCGCACATCACCCCCGTCAGCACCGAAACCAGCACACTGAACACCAGCACCGGGAGATTCACCGCGATCTCGGCCTCGGCCGGAAAGAACGATGGCATCGGCGCAATCAGGCTCCGGATCACCCGCACG
>Ga0209004_1000055_pt1 | contig 31684 bp, 27 predicted proteins | sample TexAe_RefH0_M1_FD_187948 | JGI IMG/M metagenome (GOLD analysis project Ga0209004, IMG submission 187948) | Forest soil microbial communities from Davy Crockett National Forest, Groveton, Texas, USA - Texas A ecozone_RefH0_M1 (SPAdes) (version 2) | ecosystem: Environmental > Terrestrial > Soil >... | reverse complement strand
AGATCAACAATCCTCTTGAAGCTGTTGCGAACATGCTTTACCTGATTACGATTTCAGATTCGGCGGAAGAGGCGCGGATGCAGGCATCGAGTGCGCTTGACGAACTGATGCGCATTTCTCTGGTGGCTCAATCGACGCTGAAGTTCCATCGGGAATCCGGCGACGCCAGGATCGTGCTGCTCTCTGAAGTGCTTGATTCGGTACTGACGATGTTTCGCGGCAAACTGCAATCGCTGAATATTTCCGCGGAAATGAAGGCGGGCGGGGAACTTCCGATTACCTGCAAGCTCAGTGAGACTCAACAGATATTTGCGAATCTGATTGCCAATGCGATCGAGGCCATGCAGCGCGACGGCCGGCTAGTCATCCGAATCAGGCCTTCGCAAGATTGGCGCGATCGGGCTAAGCCGGGCATGCGCGTGACGATATGCGATACGGGCACAGGTATCGATCGAGCGACGGCAAACCGCATCTTCGAGCCCTTTTTCACCACCAAGCCGGATACCGGCACGGGACTCGGCCTGTGGGTTGTGGCGCAGTTGCTGGAACGGCATAAAGGCAGCGTGCGCGTCTGGAGTTCGCAGCGGCCCGGAGGCCGCGGCACGGCTTTCTCGGTGTTTCTGCCTTTTGGCGGGGAACACAAGAATGCGACGTCCACCGACGACGAGGAAGAAACGACAACCGGAGAGATTCCGGGCGAGCCCGCAGAAAGCTACACGTCAGGAACACTTCTCCAGCACCTGAACGCGTGACGACTAGCTTAGGGCCTGCTCACAGCCTTCGGACTCGGCTTCGTCTGGCCCGTTTTTCGGTCGCAACGCCTCCACCCTAGTAGCGTGAACAGGCCCTAATACCCCGCCGCTTTTCCAAAGTGGCTACGGTGGTCCTGCCCGCCTGCGAGTTCACCGGTTTTGGGATCGATGGCGATGCATTCGCCGTTTGACCAATGACCGTCTTTGACGTCGATGTTGTATCCCATCTCTTTCAATTCAAACAGGACTTTTGGATTGAATCCCGGTTCAAGGTAGAGCTTGTCAGGCAGATACTGATGGTGAAAGCGCGGAGCATCCACGGCTTCCTGAATGTTCAATCCGCCTTCGGCAGCCGACAGGAAGATATTCGCGACCGTGGTGATGATGCGCGCGCCGCCGGGAGAGCCCAGCACATAGCGCAGCGTGCCATCTTCCAGCACGATGGTCGGTGTCATTGAGCTCAGGGGGCGTTTACCGGGCGCAATGGCGTTCGCGGGCCCCTGGATCAGCCCAAACATATTGGGCACGCCCATCTTCGCGGCGAAATCATCCATCTCATCGTTGAGCAGAAAGCCGAGCGTTCCGGCTGTCACGTGCGAGCCAAAACTGTCGTTCAAGGTTGTCGTGACAGACACGGCATTTCCCTCAGCGTCCACAACCGAGTAATGCGTAGTGTCAGGCGATTCGTGGCGCTGGCCGGCGGTGGCGGGCGCTGGGGGCAGAAAGTCCGCAGGGCGTTTCAGGTCCGCGCTGGGGCTGGCCTTATCGGGCAGGATGCTCGTGCGCCAGGCATCGGCGTACTTCTTCGCTGTAAGTTCGGCGACAGGAATCCGGTTGTAATCCGGATCGCCCAGGTAATCGGCGCGATCCATGTAGGCGCGCCGATAGGCCTCGGTAAGGAGGTGCATCGAGGCGGAAGTGCGGTCGCCGAGGCTCGCCAGATCGTAGCCTTCAAGGATGTTCAGCGCGCTGAGCAGCACGACTCCGCCTGACGAGGGCGGCGGAGCACTGATGACCGTGTAGTTGTGGAACGTACCCACGACCGGTGCACGCTCAACCACGTTGTATTGCGCGAGGTCTTCAAGCGTGATGAGCGCGCCGCCCTTGTGGAGATCATCCACGAGCTCGTGCGCCATCTTGCCGTGATAGAAATCGTCGGGATCGGCTGCAATCCGTTCGAGGGTGCGGGCCAATTCCGGCTGCTGGAAGGTGTCGCCCTCGCGATAGTAGCTGCCGTTGCGCTGAAACAGCAGGCGCGAAGCAGGGAAGCGAGCGAGGTCGTGGTCGGTAAGCTCGTGTGCTTCCTCGGGAGAAAGCGCAAAGCCGTCGCGCGCCAATTTGATGGCCGGGGCCATCACGCGCTTCAGGCCGAGCTTTCCGTATTTTTTTTCCGAGTACACCAGCCCGGCCACGGAGCCAGGCGTTGCGATCGAGCGGTAGCCTATGACACTCGCATCCGGAATGACGTTGCCTCTCTCGTCCTGGTACATGGTCTCGGTTGCAGCGAGCGGTGCCTTCTCGCGGAAGTCGATGAATGTGGTTTTGCCGTCGTGCGTCCGCAGCAGCAGGAACCCTCCTCCGCCGAGGTTTCCGGCGATCGGATGCACGACCGCAAGGGCGAATCCGGTAGCCACCGCGGCATCGACGGCATTGCCGCCGGCACGCAGGATCTCGACGCCTGTGTCGGAGGCCAGGTGATGCACGCTGACAACCATGCCGTGCTGTGCGCGGACCGGTTGCTCGCCGCGATAAGAAAGCATGCCGGTGGTGCCTTCCTGCGCGCATGAAGCTGCTGGAGACACGAGAACGAACTGTATGGCAGAGGCCAGGGCAAGGACAGCGGGGAAGCGATAGATCGGTTGCATGGCTTTCGACAGGATAACCCGGCAAGGTATCGAGACCGGGGAATGCTGTCGATGGAAAGATTGCCCCATTTCGTGAAAACTGGAAGTTCTGAAGATTGAAAGCTCAATGAAAATGGGGCAGACGGCTTGTCGCCCGCCTGCCCCATTGACTTTCCTATCGAATCAACTACAGCAATTCGGCAACCTTATGGATTGCGTCGTCGTGTTTAACCGGGACCAGGGCCTTTGAAGGCATTCCGCCCATTACGTTGCGCCTCGGTAGCAAACCGAGTTCGAGAAGGACCGCCAGGCTAACCTCGTCGCGCGAACTTAGCGCGCGGTACTCAGGATGCTGGTATTTTTCCCAGTTTTCTGACAGGTTGGCGACGATTGTCTCTCGCGTCGAATCGGTGCTGACAATCACCACCATGTTGAGCAGCGAAAGCTCGCGGTCGGTCAGCCGCACCGCCGACGTTCCCTTCTTCAGTTCATGCGCATACTGCGGCAGGAGCTTGTCGAACTGCGTCTTGATCTCCATCCAGCGAGCCAGGCCCAGCCATGTCGGTGGATCGTCCGGCTGCGGAATGATGAGCTTGTGAAGTTCGCCGACCAGGTACGGAATACCGGATGTCAGATTGAAGATGTCCTCGATCTGCTTGTCGGAAAGGGCGATCCGGAAGAGTTCGCTGAACCATGCTTTGAGATGCTCCACGGTGAATCGCCGAACCGATGCGACTCCCTGGAAGTTGCGCTCGGAGGGCTGGAGCAGTCCCCAGCGCAGCAGATCGGCTCCGCCGGTCAGCAGGGGGAGACCGTCATCCTCCGCGATGTACTGCATGACGTCGCTGGGAGAGACGTAAACCGGTTCAGAAGTAGCAGGGTAGCCGGTGAGGGCTCGAATGCCGCACTTGGCGTGCGTCATCGGGTTCTGATCTCGGGGATCCAGCCAATGCGAAACCGCCAGCAAGGCGCGAATTGTCCGCACATCCTTGCGTTCGACTTTAGACTTCTCAATTCGCCGCGTGAACTGCTCAACCTGCTCCCATGCGAAGAAGGAGACTTTCCCCTTCTTTGTCGGATTGAGTGTGTCGGCCGGAAGCTCGACCATTTCCTCCTCAGCAAAGGGTGAGGCGTCGCTTGACTCCACTTCTTGTGACTCGGTCGCAGCTTCGACCTCACCAACTTCTTCAATCTGCTCGACGACCTCGGATCTCTCCTGGGCGGCAGGCGCTTCAATCGATGCAGCGATGGCGACGGGCTCTTCTTCGGTCTGCGACTGGACTTCTGTCAGCGACTCAGTTTCGATTAGCGACTGGGCTTCTGTCAATGAACGGGCCTCGATGGGCGAGTGCTCCTCGAATAGGGGCTCCGCGGGGAGAACAGACTGTCTTGAAAGGCCATTCACCTTTCCGTTCGAGCGTGTGCCATTCAAGCCGTTCTTCGCGACAGGAATGATTGCGGAGGGGGACGGACGCTGGGTGGCGGATTCCGGGATGGGTCCGTCGTGCCACCAGTCGATCTCCAACTGGCGGACAAAATCGTCGAGCCGCGGGAAACTGTTTTTCAACCTGTGCAATTCGGGCTCGTTGGCGTCATCTTCCAGCGAACATGCCCATTCCAGCCAATTCTGCGCTGGCGGGCCCGGCAATTCGGGAGGCGCAGACTGCTCGGAGATCTCCATGAGCTCAGCGACCGCCTTGTCGCGCAGAGTCAGGCGCTCAAGGCGCGTGCGCTCGCGGCGGTGCGAAACCGACCCGGTGGCAAGCACCTGGGCAAGATCGAGATAACGGCGTCTCTTCGCCGCGGCGTCATCGAGCCGGCTGACCAGGATGCTCAATTCGCCTTTGGTCGTCCAACTCGCCCTGTTGTCTTCCGAGAGGATCGCATCCCGGAGGTTCTGGCAGGCATCCAGCAGTTTGCCAACTTCAGAGAGGACTTCGGCCCGGTTAAAGCCTTGGCCTGCTTCCAGTAAATCGATTTTTTCGTGACAAACTCTGGCTCGATCAGATAGGCTTCGCAGCGTCTCGGTGACTACGCTGGGCCCGCATTTTGTGTCTTGAGAAGCATTCACGTCTGGCTCCATCTCACTGACCGCTTGGATTCTTCGGCTTCGGAACATCGTATCGTGGTTTCAGTACCCAAGTTAACCCCAACAAGGACTTTGGTAACACCTTCGTTACATTACTTTGGAGGTGCGTTCCAGATCTTTTTGCTTCGCCAGGCCAAAAGGACCTAAGAGAGGGGCGGCACTTGCTAAAGGAGGCCTCCGTCACTGGGCTACGGCGGCCTCTGTGAATGCCAAGGATCAGAGCGCGTCCGCTTGTCCACACCATGAAGATGGACGATCACAAGTGGGCCGACCTGCTGAAAGACACGGAGCCCACGAGTAAACCCTGTTGCGGCATTTCGCTAGCCGATAATGGACTGCGAAGGAGAGTTACGTGCGCATTGTCCGAATTGGTTCGGTCCGATCGATCTGTCTTTTTCTGGTGGTATTGGTCTTCGCTTCGGCGCGCTCGTTTGGTCAGGGCGCACTTCCACCTGCGCCCCGCGCCAAACAAGTGCATGTGAAGCATGTGCTGGTGATCGGGCAGACCAAAGGCTTCGAGCACGATTCAGTGACCGCCGCCATGGTCGCGATTTACAACATGGGCCAGCAGAGCGGTCTGTGGGATGCGACGCTGCGCACCGACACCGAATTGCTTACTAAGAAAGATCTTGGCAGGAATGCCAAGAACCTTGATTATTTCGACCTGATTGTCTTTACCAGCACTACGGGCGAACTCGACATGGATGCCGACCAGAAGCGTGACATGTTGTCGTTCATCCATGACGAGGGCAAAGGATTCGTCGGCATCCACGCAGCGCTGGACACGAATTACAACTGGCCGGAGTACGGCGAAATGATCGGCGGCTGGTTCGATCAGCATCCGTGGATGACGTTCAATGCGCCGATCATCAACGAGGCCCCCGACTTCCCGGCCGTCAGTCATTTTCCGAAGGAGTTTGTGAAATTCGACGAGATCTACCAGCCCAAGGCATGGTCTCGAGACAAGGTCAACGTGCTTCTCAGCCTCGATCCCAGTCGCCTGGACTACAGCAACAACCCACGCGTTCATCGCACCGATCACGACTTTGCCGTGGCCTGGAGCAAGATGTACGGCAAGGGCCGCGTCTTCTACTCAACGCTGGGACACACCGAGGAGTCCTGGAACGATCCGGACATTCGCAAAATGTATTTTGAGGCGATTCGCTGGGCGCTGGGGATGACAGACGGAAGCACCGCCTCGCATCCGAGGCCGGCTGCCAGCGCTACTCCATAGAGCCTCAGTGATTGGCGATTAACATTATCCGGTCCGGCGTCACGCGGCAGGCGCTGGATCCGCCAATTTTCCAGATCTTGCCGTCGTTGTAGGAAACTTCGAGCAGCTCGACCGAACTCACCGCGGTGAATCCCGGTATGTAGAGATCGCTGGAGACGCCGCCTGTCGGGCTCGTGGCAAAGGTAATCCTCATTGTCTTCACCGCGTCTTCCGCAGCGCCTGCACCGCCAGCGGCCTGCATCATATGGTTCTTGCCGGTCATGCCGAGCACTTTGACGGTTGCTGCAACGATCGGGGCAGGATGTGTATCTACCAGAGAGAGGAAGATCCGTTGGCCGAAAGGCTGGACGGTTTGCTCTTGTTGCCCTTGCCGAACCTTGATGGTGTGGTCCCAGACGCCCTGGCTCGCATGCATCCCGATTGGACAACTGTCGCCCACTACATTTCCTTGGAAGACCACAACGGGCCGCTCGGTTTTGACACTATTCTGCGCGGCTAACGCCAATGAACTGAGCAGGAGAGAGAGAACAACGGCGAGATGTTTCACGGCAGCCTCCCAACGAATTGGAACCCAGATACACCAACAAAATACGCCCGGTCGTCCGCCCCACGCAATCCCGCGCATCAAACCTGCAAAGCCGCGGCTGGGGGGTGTATCCCGTGCACTGTGTTACCGTTTGAATACGGCGTCCCTGAGCTGGTGAAACGGCAGGAATTCGGGGGCAGCGTTACGAGCCCTGGAGAATGTCAAACCAGCCGGAATTTATTTCGCCCAGCATGCCACCAAGCCCAGCTCCCGTGCCAGGAACCCTGATGAGTTCTTCGCCGGACCCTGGCGCCGGGCCGCAGCCGGCGGACGCTCATCCCCCTCAGCGTATCCCCCACTGGCTGGTGCGCACGGAGCTCTATCTGCGCGTTTTATTAAGAATGTATATAGGGCTGGCCATCTGCTATGCTCCGTGGTCGCAGCTTTTCTGGGATCAGAACCCGATCTTTGTGCAGTATCCGACGCTTTCAATTTATGCAGCCAATGGCGCGGTGCGCGGCATCATCTCAGGATTGGGATTGCTGAATATCTGGATTGCAGTGCAAGACGCCATCCGGCATCGAAACGAGTAAATGCATGAGCGCAGAAGAGCATGGAACGAACAGGGAACAAGGAACAGGGAACATGGAACAGTCGGCCGCAGGCACCATTTCAAGGGGCTTGGCGGTAGACACTCCTGTACCGGCTCCAATGCTTCCGCCCAATGGCGCACCACCTGCGCTTGCGGCTGCGCCGCTGGCTTATGAGAATCCGGCTTTTCTCAACGGGCCGGATGGACGCCTGATTCGGATCGTCGCCGAGTACATGGAACCGCTGGCGCGAATCCGCCACGAACACATCCAGGACACGGTGGTGTTCTTCGGCTCGGCGCGTTTTCGCGGACGCGAAGAAGCAGACCACGCTCTCGAACTGCTCGACAACACGGGTTCGCTTCATCCCGCGCCCAGCGAGGAGCAGCCGGCCAGCGTGCCGGATATCGCCGCCGGCAAAGCCACGGATCTGCAGCGCAAGCGTGCCGTAGCCGCGGTCGCCATGGCCCGCTACTACGAAGATGCTCGCCGGCTCGCACAAATGCTCACCCGATGGGCCGCCAAGATTCCCTCGCGCCGCCACCGCTTTGTGGTCACATCCGGCGGAGGTCCCGGCATCATGGAAGCTGCCAATCGCGGCGCTTACGAAGCCGGAGGCAAGACCATCGGCATGAACATCCGACTGCCCTTCGAGCAGTCACCCAATCCCTACATCACGCCCTCGCTCAACTTCGAGTTCCACTACTTCTTCATGCGCAAGCTTTGGTTTGCATATCTGGCGAAGGCTCTGGTGGTCTTTCCAGGTGGATTCGGCACGCTCGATGAAATGTTCGAAATTCTCACCCTGGCACAAACGCAGAAACTCGCCAAGAAGATCACCGTCGTGGTGTATGGGTCGGATTACTGGAAAAAGGTCTTCAACATGGATACGCTGGTCGACACCGGCGCGATTTCGCCAAAGGATATCGAACTATTCCAATATGCCGATACTCCTGAAGATGCCTTCGAGCTGTTGCGCAATGGATTGACGGAGAACTACCTTATTCCCGAAGCGAATGCCGCTGCGGAGCAGCCGGCGCGCGATCTCGTGGTCCCCTCGACTTTCGAGGACTTTCTTGGGCCTGAGATGGCCAAAATGAGCAAGTAGAACCTTAATTGAACTCGCAACCAACCAGTTGCCATATTTGCAACCATCTGGTTGCGATAGTTGCAACTAACTGGTTGCCTGTCTTCTCTATAGAAGAGTAAGACGTGCGCCGTTACTGCGTTGGTTCAATGCACTAATTGAAGTGCAATTGTTCTTGTCTTAACCTGCCGTTGACGGCTGCATCCGATACTGGATTGTAAGAATCCGAAGCAAGATCGCGAATGAGGAGGAGAAATGGCCACTTCGACCGTTTCGTACCTGTGGCGCGACCTGGATGCACCGAAAGGGTTCCGCGCAGGCATCTCACTGCATAGCCATACCAACCAATCCAAAGAGACGCTCGACTTCCTGGCGAATCTTGGCAGCAGGTATGCCGTGATTCGTCCGCTCCTCGCGCGCCTGGAGCGCCGTGCACAAGAGAAGTTTGGGCTGCGGGTGGATTATGCAAAGAGCTATTGGACTCCTCCGATGACGCCCAAACTCGCGTTTGACCTCGAGAGCGGTCAGATTGAAAAACTTGATCTGCACTCCATGGTTTCTATTACGGATCACGACAACATCGACGCGCCTATGTTGCTGCGCACCGTTCCCAGCGCTCGCCGCATTCCGGTTTCCGTCGAGTGGAGTGTACCCTACGGCGGCGTGCAGGACTTCCACCTCGGTGTACATAACCTTCCAGCGGGCAGCGCAAAACAATGGATGCGCACACTGGCGGAATTCACGGCCAAGCCGAGCGAGCCCAGGCTCAAAGAGATTCTCGTAGCTCTGAACGACGAACCGAATGTTCTCGTTGTCTTCAACCACCCGATGTGGGATCTTTTCCTGGTTGGCAAAGAGAAGCATAGTTTTCTGGTCAACGAGTTTCTGCAGAAATACGGCGCCTGGTTGCACGCGCTGGAACTGAACGGCCTGCGCAACTGGGAAGAAAATCGCTCCGTGCGCCGACTCGCCCAACAATGGAACATGCTGCTGATCAGCGGCGGCGATCGTCATGGCGTGGAACCGAACGCCAACATCAACCTGACCAACGCAGCGAGCTTTACAGAGTTTGTGCACGATATCCGCCGCCAGCGCCTGAGCAACGTCCTCTTCATGCCGCAGTATGCCCAGCCGTGGAAGCATCGCCTTCTGCAATCGACGCTGGATGCGATCCGCGACTATCCTGATTTTCCGCAGGGATCGCGCACCTGGGATGAGCGCGCTTACCACCCCGACGCGAACGGAGTCATGCGCCCGCTTCAGGAGATCTGGCCGAAGGGGCATGCGCCGTTTTCGATTCACTGGACGATCAAGGCCGTGCAGATGCTGGGCAAGGGTCCGCTCTCCGGTGGCCTGCGTATTGCCTGGAACGAAGATAGCCAGTTGCGTGTCGCATTGGGCGAGTAGGAGAGCCGAGCCTGACTCTGAGCACGAATTCATGACCGCACGAACTCCGCGAGTAGCGCTTTTTCCTGACTCGTTTCACGAGGTGAATGGCGTTGCTCATACCAGCCGGCACTTCGAAGCATTTGCGCGACGGCGCCATCTACCATTCCTGTGTGTGCGTGCCGGCCAGCGCCTCCAATCCCTGCAGGAATCCGGTGACGTTTGGACTTTGGAACTGCCGCGCGGTTTTCTCTCGTTCCCGCTGGAAAAGGATCTACGCTTCGATCCCGCTTTTTTGCGCCACTTACCCGCGATCGAAGAGGCCCTGGAGCGCTTCAAACCCGATCTCATCCACATTACCGGCCCCAGCGAGATCGGGATGCTTGGCGTTGCTATCGCCCGCCATTACAACTTGTCGCTTGCGGCTAGCTGGCACACCAATGTGCACGAATATCTGGCGCGACGGTCCGATTGGTTGCTGCGACTGTTGCCGCAGCAGCAATCCACCACGGTGGGCCAAACCATCGAGGATCTTACCCTAGCGGTAGCTGCCCGGTTCTATTCCTCCGCACAAATCCTTTTCGCGCCGAATCTCGTGCTTTGCCGGATCCTTGAACAAGAGACGCGGCGTCCCTGTCACCTTATGCCTCGTGGCGTGGAGGCAGCTCTATTTCATCCGCAAAAGCGCAGCAGGCGCGATAGCGATCGCGATTTCGTTCTTGGATATGTCGGCCGGCTCTCGGTTGAGAAGAACGTCTCACTCTTGGCGCAGGTGCAGCGCGAGCTTGAGCAAAAGGGCCATCGCGACTTTCGATTTCTCATTGTGGGTCACGGATCGGAAGAGCCCTGGCTGCGCGATCGGCTGGCGCGCGCAGAGTTCACTGGAGTGCTGAAGGGCGAAGCTCTCTCAACGGCCTACGCCAATATGGACCTGTTCGTTTTTCCCTCGCATACCGATACTTTTGGCAATGTCGTGCTCGAGGCTCTTGCCAGCGGTGTTCCCGCCATCGTCACGCCCATCGGCGGCCCGTGCAGCATCGTTTGCGACGGAGTTACCGGCCGGATTGCTGCAGATGGGGAATTTTCGACTGCAATCGCCGATCTCCTCAACGATCCGAAGTTGCACAGTGCGATGCGTCAGAATGCACGCCGTCATGCGCTCACTGCGAGTTGGGATTCAGTGTTTGAGGGCGTCTATTCGGCATACGAATCCATCCGCGCCCACGCGCGCGTTTTGTAGTGCGACCGCTCTAAGGGGTTTGCGGTTGACCTGTTGCGCCAGCGAAAATCTATCATCCGTCCGTGTCCTTGCTATCCGATTTGGAAAGTCCGAGGCTTATCAATTTACCCCCGTCTCCAAACAGGGAACAATTCAGTGCACTCTCTGCGGGTATCTCGGGAAATTTCTTTGCGATGGCATCGACCACCATCTCTGCTTGCTCCTGGCTCAAACGGGGAAGAACCGGCGTGAATTTCCATCCGTGGCGCGCGTACAGGCCGTAGATGCCGCCGTCTCCTCCGCCATCATAAAAACCGATAGAAGATACATCCTCAATCGCAAGCGCTATCGATGTCGAGAACAGCTGTCCGAGATTTCCTTCTGCAAACAACCCTTCGCGGGTCACGCGCAGTTTGGTTTCGCCGCCTTGAATCCAATTTGCGAAGAACGCAAGAAACGTCGTCACGGCCGCAAATCCCGCGATGACACGGAGCCAAAGCGTGCCCGTGCGCCAGAACATCCATAGAACAAAAAGCGCAAATATTGGAACAGCAACAGACTCGATCAGACCATCCTCGCGCGAGACGGTAAACTCCAGTGCGTCCGGAAGTTCAGTGCTTTTCAACTCGACGTTGCCAAGGAGACTCATTGATCACTCCTCGAAGAGATTCACAACTTAATTAAGCTGCCGCTCCGCAAATCCAGCGAAAACGGCGTCTCTTTGTCGGTCATCATATTCCAGCCCATTCCGCGTAGAAGGCCGTCTGAAATGCCGGTTATGGTCACGCCTTCATCAGATAGCTTTGCCGATTGCCACGCCTCGCCTTGCGCACCCCATGCCAGGATCGTGCGGTGCTCGACGAAAAGAAGCAGACTCTGCTCCACAACGGAAAGAACCTGAATCACCGGCCGATAGGGCAGCATGGTGAAGCGCTCGGGCGCGGCGGTGTCGATGAGATAAGCGTACCCGCCGGAGACCGCGCACATCTCCTGCGGATTCGGCGTCGACCAGATTCCCGTCGGAACCACCGGATCGCGGAATCCCAAGGCGCAAGTGGCGAGAAAAGGCGTGGCTCCAGGTTCATCGGTTCGCACCAGCACTTCAAGAGCGCCGCGCTCGATCTCTTCAACGTCACGGGGATAGACAAAATGCCGGGCCGGCAGAATCACCGGGCGTGCAGGAAGGATCTGCGCCTGCCAATTGTGGGAAAAGCAGAGGTCGAAGATCGGAGGGCTCACTTTGGCGCCCCAAAATCAAGGATCCAGTCCCTCTGCTCTTCGGTATCCGGCACGGAGCATCCTCGTGCATTCTCAATTTCATCCAGGGCTCTTTCGGGGGACCATCCGAGCTTGATAAGGGTGGAGGCGGTTACGACTGTCGATCTGCCGATACACCCGCGGCAGTGGACACCGATTTTCTCGCCTGTTTGCAATCGCTCTGCAAGGCCCTGAACAAATTTGTCGAATTCCCCTCTATACGAAGGCGTCGTGCGGTCCCTCATCGGATAGGAAAGGAAATGCAAACCCATTTCTTCAGCCAGCGCACCTTCCTCTGCAAGGCCAAGTTCGCGAGCCTCCCAGACTTCCAGAGTTGAAACCAGTGTCTGAATTCCGGCGCGCCTCAGGCGGTTCAGTTCATCCAGAAGCCAGTCATCCCCGCGCGGGCGCATGACGATGGCCAGGCCAGTCTCTCCGATCCAGAAGACATCATTCACAGCCGCTCAAACCCCAAGGAATGTGTCGAGCCGCTGGCGCACGTTGGGGATGCCAAGGTTCAACTCTGCTCCCTGTTCAATCAGCGGGACGAGCTTGTCGAACTCAGGTCCGGAATTTGTTCCTGTAAGCGCAATGCGAACCGGATGGAAGAGATCATCGCCGTTGACTCCGGTTAGGGTCTTGACTTCGTTCATCCAGTTGGAGAAGTCTGTTGCCGCAATGGGACCAACATGGTCACGCATTCGGTTCGCGAGTTCATGCATCACGGTTTGCGCTGATCCAGACTCCAGCACGGCCGCGTTCTCCGGCACGGCCCGTGCCAGACTGGGGTCCATGTGGAAGATGAAAGCAGCCTTCGCGGGTATCTCGTCGAGATGACTTATCGATGGAAGAAATAGCGCGATCACGTGGAAGAACCACACCAGCACCGCGTCGGAGGCTTCTTCTTTCTCCGGCAATAATCCGCCAAAGTAGTCCCAGCACAGCGAGGCGAGCCGGGCCGGCGGCGCCAGCTTCATGTAATGCCGGTTCAGCGAGTTCAGCTTTTCAAAGTCAAAGATTGCAGGGCTTGGTGTCACCCTCTCAAGCGAAAAAGCGCGAACAAGCTCCGCGGGAGTAAAGGTCTCAGACTTTCCGTCCTCGGCGCCCCATCCAAGCAGCGCAAGGTAATTCACCAGCGCCTCCGGCAAGTAACCCATCTCGCGAAAGCCGGACATCGAAGTGGCGCCATGCCGTTTGGAGAGGCGCTCGCGATCAGAACCCAGAATGGCAGAAAGATGAGCAAATTCAGGGACCTTCCAGCCGAAGGCCTCGTAGATGGCGACTTGCTTAGGAGTATTTGAAATGTGATCGTCACCGCGGATCACGTGCGTAATGCCCATCAAAGCATCGTCAACCGTGACCACGTAGTTGTAGACAGGCACTCCGGGGCTCGCGCCGGCGGTTCCACCCTGGGCAGAACGCACGAGGATGGGATCGCCAATGGTCTCCGCTGCAAACTCGAGGTCGCCGCGCACAACGTCGTGGAAGCGTATCGCATGGTCCGGAATCTTGAGCCGCACCGCGTAGACCTTGCCCCTCAGCAAGTTCTCCTTGATCTCCGGCTTGCTCAGTTTGCGGCATTTTCCGCTGTAGATCTGGGGGCGATGTTGCGCAATGGCCTGCTTGCGCTCCTCTTCCAACTCCTCCGCCGTGCAAAAACAGCGGTACGCTTTGCCTTCCGCCAGCAACTGCGCCGTTTGTGAAGAATAAATATCGAGTCGCTTGGATTGGCGATAGGGACCGAACTCGCCTTTTTCACCGGAATCGTTCTCGTTTGGACCCTCATCCCAGGAAAGGCCGAGCCAAACAAGGTCATCAATCAGTTGTTTCTCGTAAGCCGACTTTGAACGCTCGAGGTCTGTGTCCTCGACGCGGACGATGAACTTGCCACCGGTCTTCCTGGCATAAAGCCAGTTGAACAGCGCGGTCCGCGCATTGCCGACATGTAGAAGGCCGGTAGGGGAAGGCGCAAAGCGCACGCGTATCGTTCCGCTCTCCATATCACTCTCGATCATAATCTGCTATTTCAAGGAAAGTTAGTGATTATAAAGACTCGTACCGTCAAGGACATCCTTGCGGCGGAAGGATCAGGAGAAATGCTGCCAACCGCAGGCGGCCAGGGGATGACGGACCGTGCGGTCCACGAGCATGACCGTTTGCCGTCCTGAGCGCTTCTTTGCGATCCTGCCAATGCGAGTCACTCTTACGCCAGCAATATTCCCGGGAATCGCTGTGTCCGGCCGCACCGTGAAGAGCAGTTCGTAGTCTTCGCCGCCGTGCAGCGCCTGCTCGAGTGTTGCGGCTGTGTGAATCGGCAGTGCACCGGCATCGATCTCGGCAGAGACTCTGGACTCCTCGCACAAATGATGGAGATCCGTAGAGAGGCCATCACTGAGATCGATGGCTGCCGTCGCTGCCTGCCTGCGGCGCAACCAAAGCCCTTGCGCAATTCGCGGTTGGGGCCATAGATGCGGCGTAAGTAGGTCATCCATATTCGAAGGACGCACTGTGGGCCGCGTTAATCGATCTGAAAGCGTGCGCAGCCGGTCAAGCCCAGCGGCTGCCCCACCAAGAGAACCGGTTACATAGAGCAGATCGCCCGGTCGAGCACCGGAACGAAGCAGCGCTCTTGCCCGCGGCACCGCTCCCAGCAAAACGATGTCTGCCATGACGATTGGCGACTCGGCCAAGTCCCCTCCGGCGAGCGGCATTTCATATTTGCCAGCGAGGGCAAGAAAACCGTCCAGAAAGCCGTCAACCCAGGCCGAGCGGCGTCCCTTGGCCATGGTCAGATTTTTCGGCAGGCCCAAGGACAGAAAGGCTGCAACCGGCCGGGCGCCCATGGCCGCAATGTCGCTGAGCCCGCGCGCCAAGGTGCGGTGACCCACCGATTCAGGGGGATGCCACTCCAAGCGAAAGTGCCTGCCTGCGATTGATAAGTCAGTAGTTACGGCCAGCTCTTCGCTCGGCTTCAGGCGCAAAAGGGCGCAATCGTCGCCGATTCCCAGACGAAGTCCGGAAACAGCCGATCGGCCCACCCGCTGGCGAATGCGCTCGATCAGGGCCAGTTCGCCCTTGCCGCCACTCGGGATTGACTTAACTGGCTTGCCACGCATCTTACTGAGAATAGGGCAAGCCGCCGAAAAGTGCGGATTTGTTCGTTACTTATGGCCAGTCAGGAGTTGGACCTAAATCGAATTTGAAGCCGGTTCTCCGTGTCAATTCGTTGACCCCGCGAGGGGGTCGCTGCTAGCCTAAACGAACGTCAAACCATATGTGCACTCCACAGGGGTGTGCGAAATCTTCAGCGGGGCCCGGCCCGGCACCTGCTGTCATTGTTGTTTACTGGCTACGCGGAAAGTAGCACCTTGCAATTTGTCGATGTGAAAGCAGGACCATGCTGCGAAAGCGTTATTACATACTTTTTGTCGCAAGAGATGAAGATGGTCGAGTAAAGAAGATCCCGCTTCCTCTGCAATACGTGTACGGATTTGTCGCCGCCGCACTGGTGGGTGCCTTCACCATCGTCGGTCTAGCCGGCTCTTACACGCGGATGCTGCTCAAAACCGAGCGGTTTAACCAGGTGAGACAAGACAATCAGAATCTGCGCAAAGACTACAACCAGCTTGCCCAGGTCGCGCATGATCGCGATGTCCAGGTGGCCTCGCTGGGTGCACTGGCAAGCGAAGTGACCGCGCTCTATGGATTGCGCCAGCACAAGGTGATTCCTGCACAGGCATCGGCTGCCGGCGCCGCATCCACACCCACACCTGTGACTCTCGCTGTAAAAGACGACGTCACGGCGGCCGACGTGAAGATGACCTTTGAGCAGTTCAATGCGCTGCGTGACCAGGCCATGTCAGGCCGCGTGACGCGTGCTCTCGAGGGCGGACTTTCAGCCGGCTTTGCCGGCGACTGGACACAGTTTGCCGATGCGCCGTCTATCTGGCCCGTTGAAGGCCGCGTAGGATCGAGCTTCGGTGAGCGTGAAGACCCGATCAACGGAGAAGGCGCGTTTCATCCGGGCATCGATATCGAAGCGCCATACGGAACTCCGGTGCGCGCTGCCGGCGACGGTGACGTGACCGGCGAGAACATGGGCGCCGGATACGGCCGCACTGTGGTGCTTGACCACGGCCACGATCTGCTCACGCTCTACGGGCATCTTTCGGCGGTTAGCGTTGTCCCTGGCCAGCATGTGCAGCGCGGACAAGTCATCGGATACGTGGGACAGACAGGCCGCGCTACGGGTCCGCACCTGCATTACGAGGTTCGCATACACAAGGTGCCGGTGAATCCGCACAAGTATCTGCGCACCACCTACGAGCAGGCCATCACCAACAGCACCTCCCCGAACGTCGCAAGCAAATAGACGAATCTACATCTGTCATGAGAGCGGTTCCCGATGGGAGCCGCTCTTCACGTTTGCCGTGCTGCATCCTTGGGCGCATCAGGCGGTCTGTTCACACGGTAGACATAGATCTTGAAATTGAAGACGCCGGACATAGTATTGTTACCTGTTGGATTTCAAAACATTTGCCCGTGGGAGATGAATCGTGTCCTTGCGTTTTCGCTTGTTGTCTGCCTTGTTCCTTCTTGCTTTGTTCTCGTGCACGCCAACATTTGCGCAGGACCACGCGGCTGAATTGAAGACTGCGTTTACACGCGCACAGCATTTGCGCGACGGCATCAATGCGTCGGAGTGGTTTGCGCAAACCGGCAACTACTCTGCCGCGCGAACGAACAGTATTACCGACGACGCGGACATCGCGCTGATGGCGCAGATCGGGTTCGACAATGTAAGGCTCAGCATCGATGCGGCGCCGCTCACGAAGGGCCTGTTCGGCACTGACACTGACTTCATGGGACGGCTGGATCACGCCGTCGACCAAATGGTCGCCAAGGGCATGGCCGTGCAGATCGACATCCATCCCGAGAGCGATTACAAAAAGAGAGTTAGCACCACAGGAGAAGGCGTGGATCGCTTTGTGATGCTGTGGCGCAAACTGGCCGCGCATTATGCCGATCGCAATCCCGATCTGATCTTCTACGAAATCATGAACGAGCCCGAAGAGCACGATCCGTATCGCTGGGCGGGCGTGCAGGCGCGTGCGGCGGAAGCAATTCGGGAAGCTGCGCCGAAGAACACGATTATTGCCACCGGGGCGAACTGGTCAGGGATTGGCGACCTGCTGATGCAAGAGCCGCTGCGCGACGGCAATGTGATTTACACGTTTCATTTCTACGAGCCCATGCAGTTCACGCATCAAGGAGCGAGTTGGACCGGCACCTGGCCGGCTCTGACGCGCGATATTCCCTATCCACCGACGGACGAGAGCCTGCAAAGTTCGCTCGCAGTGGTTCCGGATGCACACAGCAAGTATGAGCTCGAGCAATACTGGCTGGACCATTGGGATGCACGGCGCATTCGCATGGAGATCGACGCGGCGGCAGGGTGGGGCAAGCAGCACAATGTTCCGCTCATCTGCAATGAATTTGGCGTGCATCGACCGGTGGCGCCGGCGGATTCGCGGATGCGGTGGATTCGCGATGTGCGCACCGCGCTCGAAGCCGACGGTATTGGCTGGACGATGTGGGATTATCGCGGCGGATTTGGCGTGGTGTGGAAAGAGGATGGGCAGCCGGCGAAGGTCGATCCGGCGGTGGTGGAAGCGCTGGGGCTGAAGAAATAGCGGAGCAGAGTTAGCGGGTCAGCTTGCGAAGCGCGCAGAGCGAGTTAGCAAGTCAGCCCGTCATGGAGGTGCACGAAGCGAGCGTTCCTTAAAACGTTCGGCGCGGTTCGGCTGTCAGGTGACGAATTTCGAATCGGCTGGTCTATTCGGATATCGGAGTTTCAACAAAACGTCAGACGATCTTTGCGGCTGGAATCCAAAGGCCGCGCGGAAGGGGACGTATGACACTGCCGGATCCGGCCAGCGAGCGCAGGCACGAGCCAGAAGTATTCCTGACAACCAGAATTGACGAACAGCCGATCTGGGCTGAACTGATGAAGAGCTTTCGCGATCGATTCTTTCCGCCCAAACTTCCGCCGCTGGAATTGACTTCGACTCCGATTCCGGTGCCTGATCGTATGGCATCGAATACCAATCCCTGGGCCGTCGGCACGGCCACGCTGATCAATGGCGGGATCCTGGCTCTTCTGCTTCTTGTGGGCGTGAGAGCGGTCGTCTTTAGTGGTCCCGTTTCCAAACCGGGTTCAAAATTCCACATCGACGATTTTCCTTTATTCGCACCGTCGAAATCGGTGTCTTCGAACAGCGGTCAGGGTGGGGGAACGAACGATCTGATTGATCCGAACAAGGGTCGCGTGCCCAGGCTCGACATGGATGCTGTCGAGAGGGTGCAGGTGCCGCTGCTCGATCATCCAAAGCTTGCGCTGGACAACAGCATTGCCGTGCCGCCCGAAATCAAGATTCCCGACAATCCGACGATGCCGATGATCGGTGTCCATGGTTCGGCGAACGTCACGGTGGTCTCAGGCGGCCCAGGTAAAAATGGCGGCATCGGTTCTGGCCCTGATGGCGGTTATGGCCCCGGCAGCGGGCCGGGCTGGGGTCCGGGCTCGGGCCCCGGCATCTACACGCCAGGCGCAGGCGGCGTCTCGCAGCCGATTCCCATCGTTACACCGGAGGCGGAATTCTCAGATGAAGCGCGGCGGCAGAAGTACCAGGGCGTCTGCATGATCTCGGTGATCATTGATGCTCAGGGAAATCCGCAGAGCCCGCATATCGTTCAGCATCTGGGCATGGGGCTGGATGAGAAGGCGCTTGAAGCAGTAGCAAAATACAGATTCAAGCCGGCCCGGAAAGATGGCAAGCCGGTGGCCGTCCGAATCTCGGTGATGGTGGACTTTCGGTTGTTCTAGACGGGTTGCTTTCCTGGGTTGCCTTGATGAAATGCAACTGAATGGTTGCACGTAGATGGGCGCGCGGCGTTTTTGATAACGTCGGGGCACCTCTAATTCCTGGACTTCCCAGGTCTCAGGGGTGAGACCTGGGAAGTCCAGATTGCGGAGATCGAAGGGGTGAACTATTTGCCGGTGTAGATGACGTGCCAGATGGATCTTGAGCCGTCGTCGGAGATGAAGAGAGAACCGTCTTTGGCTTCGGCTACGCCTACGGGCCGTCCCCAGACCTGGCCGTCGCCCTCGGTGAAGCCGGTGAGGAAGTCTTCGTATTCGCCGGTCGCGTGGCCGTTCTTCATGGGCAGGCGGATCACTTCATAGCCGGAGCGCTGGGCACGGTTCCACGAGCCGTGTTCGCAAGCGAAGCCGTCGCCCTTGAATTCGGCAGGGAACTGCGAGCCCTGGTAGAACATCATTTCAAGCGACGCAAAGTGCGGGTTCACGATGATGTCGGGCGTGATGACTTTGGACTGCAGTTCGGGGTGCTTGCCAACGTGTCGCGGGTCCTGGTGTCCGCCCATGTACCACCACGGCCAGCCGTAGAAGCCGCCCTCCTGCACGTGGGTCACATAGTCGGGAACGAGGTTGTTGCCGAGGCCGTCGCGCTCGTTAGTGGAGCACCAGAGTTCGCCGGTGATGGGATTGATGGCCTCACCGACGCAGTTGCGGAGTCCCCAGGCGTAGATCTTTACGAATTTGCCCTCCGGCGTGAACTGGAGCACGTCGGCGCGGTGGTATTCCTCGGGGTGGGTGTCGGAGTCGTCGACGTTGGAGTGTGATCCAACAGAGGCGAAGAGCTTACTGCCGTCTTTGGAGAAGATGACGTCGCGTGTCCAGTGACCTCCGCCGCGCAGGCGTCCGCCGCCGGGCAGTTCCGCTAGATCTTCCGAAGCTCCGCGCGCTTTCAGATCGCCGTTCTCATAGGGGAAGCGAACGATGCCGTCGGTGTCGCCGATGTAGACGTACTTGGGATTGGAACCCGAAGGATAGAACGCGATGCCGAATGGCTGGTGCAGACCCTCCGCGAAAACTGACGTCTGCTGCGGTTTGCCGTCTGGGGTGACTCCGCGAAAGACCTTGATCTTACCGGTTTCACTTTCGGCCAGAAAGAGGTCGCCGTTGGGCGCGACGCGCAGCAGGCGGGGATTGTCGAGGCCGGTGGCATAGAGCTCAACCTTGAAACCTTTTGGAGCAATGGGCCAGGCGTTTGCCGGGCGTGGAACCATGCTGGGCCCGTTGTCGACGGACTGGTCCTCGGCCGGGGCGGGCAAGTCGGACACGGTGACATGGCGGCGGACGCCGGGAGACTCGTGGGCGGCGTCAGTAAAGGCGGACTGGCCGGTGAGGACCCCACTTGCCGGTTGCATCTGGGTTGAGGAAATCTTTGAAGATTTTTTAGCGACGACTACAGCAAACGAAAACAGGCAAAAAATCAAGCAAATCAGAGCTTGCCTTGAAAGGAAGCGAACCATGAGACCTCTCTGGTGTATTTGGATGGAAATGTGACCAAGTGCCTACTAACCAAGATGTTGGAACCGGCGGGAAGGCAACTATAAAAAATGGAGAATTAACGTAAAAGGCCGCCGATTTGGTTCCACCCCCAACCCAGGAAGAGGAACTTTGTCACGGCGGCCCCAACACAACACTCTAATGCACGCAGCCTGGAGAAAGGCAGCATTCATTGGGATGCATCCTGTGGCGCTGGGGTTGCCGGGGTTGGCGAAGCTTTTTGACTATTCGTAATTTGATTAAAAAATGCCGGCGAGAGGTTAGCGGTGGCGATTACGCGGTTCCGCCGCTGGGTAACTTCAGCGGTTTTCAACAGCTCGCGCAGGGCATTATTGGCGGAATTGTCGGCTAACTGGGTGGTTACGGCGCGGGCCAAAGTGACGATGGTGTCGAGGGCGGCTGCCTGGCGGGCAGCCTTGTTCTCGTCTGGGGCAATCTCTTCTACGCGGAGGCGTACGGAATTGGCGAGCGGGAGCCCAGGGGTCACGCTGGCAATGATGGTGGAGTCGTCCTGAAGGGGCAGAGACAGGCCGAATACCTTGATGGCGCCGCTCTCTGAGAAGGGAAGGCCGATCTGGCCGACTCCCCACGCGACGGAGAGAAGCGGCACGTCGTGGTAGTGCTGTGAGAGCAAAGACGAACCTGCAAAGGGAAGCGCGGCGGTGCGGTGCCGATCGACGATGGAGTGGATCTTCTCCGTGGTCGGATAGTTCGAAGCAGCAATCATGTCGTAGCCCACCTGCACCACGCGAACCGTGCGATTCTCAGACGGAATGCTGTAAATAGTGTGGCCGGCGTAGACTTCGCGGCTGGAGGCGTGGGCGTCAAGCCAGGTATTCAGGCGTTTTCCGGTCAGTTTGCCGGTGAGCACCATGGAGTAGGCTACCGGGCCGTTAGGGCCGCTAGGATCGGGCATGCGGTGCAGGGCGACGGCGGCGGAGTCGAGGTCGCGCTCCCAGTCGATGCCGGTGGCGTCAATGAATTGTTGATACTCGGGAACGCGCGCGGGCGGTTTCAAGTCCTTATGCAGGAAGACTCGGACGGGTTTGAGATTGATGTAAAGGATGCCGTCAGATTCGGGCAGCAGACGGGCAGCCTCAGGCGGCGCTTTGGAGCGCAGGAAGACGGCGACAGCCAGCAAGAGAACCACAGCGGCGACAACCAGAAGTGTTCTGCGCGTACGTTTATGCATGAACAAGGGGAGCCTGCGGGAGACCTCCCTCTACAGGATATCGGACCGGGCTGCGTTCCCAGCGTCAATCAAGTTTGTCATGCGGCTCGGGATACGGTCGCAAGCAAGCCACGGTCCTTGTCAAAAACCTAAAAGTGGCCGGTCTTTGCCCAAAAATAGCCGGGGCGGCAGCGGTCTAAAATCAGCTACATCTGAGTTCTACAAGGATCCGTATTTGCTTGAGAAAATGGCCGAGTTTTTACCTTTGCTCCAGAAGTCAGCCGAGATTTCAGAGGCGTTCGTGACCCGAGTTGGCTAACCAGTAACTGACGAATAGTCCACGACACGGGAAGGACCGGGCTGCCAGCGAAGAACAACGCTAAAATGTGAGCGAAGTAACCGCGATGGAAGACGAAAATCGAACAACTCGGCTGAATCTGTATTGGCTATTATCCGGTGTTGCAACCCTCGCTTATCTACTTGTCGTCGGCGGACTCATGACAGTTCCGGAGTGGACGGTGCCACGAAACTTCTTCTCCTCTCGTTTACTGGGCTGCTGCTTGCCGTGCCGCTGATCATCGGCGTGTGGAAATTCAGAGAGACTGAAGCTCCAATAATGGCGCGGCCGTTCGGACCGATCGTTGGAGTGACCCTGCTGCTTCAGTTCGTGCTATCTATCGCTCAGGTTCTTGCACTTGTGCGGAAACTCGTGCGGACGTAAATTGACTCGATCAGCATTGTCGAGCCCCATCTTTTTGGGTTCTGGGAGGGACACCGCCGATCCGTAAATTAGCCGCCGGTTAACACCTAGATCGTCCTAGTACCGCAAAAGTAATCCCCGGTTGGGCCACCAATCAACAAAACCACGAAGAGTACACTGTCCGGGTGGTCACGCCTAGCGTTCCGCTTGGTTGAGGTGACCTTCAATCTCGTCATGTAATTTACAAGTGGAAGCCTGTTTCAGAGGGGGCTTATGACGCAGCAGATGCAAAGAGAGGTAGTGGTTCTGATTCCTGCTATCGCTGTTCTCGTTCGGTCGATCTTCCCTAAGCCCATTATCGAGGGCGCAACCAAGAAGCCTTATGAAAACCAATGGATCATTCGATTATCTTTTGCAGCGTTCGGGCTCTTCGGGGTGGGTGTGTGGTTCTGCATCTATCGCGAAGGTCGCTGAGATCAGTGCTGGCTGAGGCTAGGCTGGGGATGTTCAATCTCCTAGGGGCGTCCGTGTCGTCCCACAACCCACTGAACCTCCATTTGGATATAGCGGTCGGATGACCGCCAACCCGTCAGTAACGAACCAGTCAACCGTTGATCCCGAAGCCGACGCCACGCCCTAGCGTCCCCTACAGGTTTTGGGACTGCCTATTAAACGGTCGTTTGGCCATTAATCGGTTCTTTGACAGTCCTGGTTTGCTCAGGCTCTAGTGTGCGAGGGCGAAGCTGTAGATTTTGCTGGCGGTTGGAATGCTGCCGCCTACAACAGCGTCGGACGGGGGCAGGAAGCCGTATTCGCCCCTATCCATGTCTTCGCCGAACTCGATGAGATATACGCGAGGCGCAATTTTCTTGGAGGTAAAGTCCATCACATCGCGCAGCGCGCCGCCGGCATCGTGCACAATTCCGCCGTTGGCGGCGCGAAACTCACGGTTGTCGGCGTTTTCGTGCAGCCGCAGAAGCTGGTACTCACCCGGAGCGCGGCCCTCAGGAACGTAGAGGATGAACGAAGCCGGCACTTTAAGGTGCAGGGAGCTGCGGTTGCCGCCGACGATGCCTGTCATGTCGCCTTTGAGGACACCGGCGCTGGCGAAGTGCTTGAGTGCGCCACCGGCTTTGAAGTTGACAACCTCGGCGGGTACTTCCTGCCAGCTGCTGCCGTCTTTGTCGAGATAGTAGACGCCGATGCTGTCCACTCCTGCGGGGAGCCCGCCAGGCGCGAGAACGACGCCGTTTGAAACGCTAACCGCTGGGGCCGGATTCGCAGTTGCGGGTGCTGTTGCCGCCGGGGTTGTGGAAACGCCAGAGGCCTTAAGTACCACGGCGGCAATCACCTTATCGCTGGCGCCGGCTTTTTTGAGGGCGATGAGTCCGTTCGCGGAGGTGTCGTATTTGCCGGGCGACGAGTTGATAGTGGTGACGATCAGGTCCGCGGAGAGGCCGGCCTTCACCATCTTGGTGACGGATTCGTTGTTGATTGGCTGTTGAGCAATGAGTGCGGGACACAGCAATAGAAGCGCGCATGCCAGGAATTTGTTTTGCATAAGGTGTTTCACCTCGTCTGAAAACCGACGCAAAAAACTGTTTGAACAATCGAAGCAGTCGCCCGTATGAGTATTCGCAACTCCCGTTGCGCGTATCGGCGTCGAAGCCCTCTCGCTTGGGATACCGAGCCTCCTACTTTCCCTTTTCTACGAAATCTTTCAAATGCTTCGCACAGGCCTCTGCAACAGACTGCTGTCCACGAGCGCCAAAGGTGCCGAAAATCAAGGCGCCGTGGCTATTCTTGTGCACCTCGTAAGCCCAGATCACGTCCTTCGTCTTGGCATCAATCAACATGATGCTCGCCTCGAGTCCCCGCGTAGAACTCGCGGCCGAACCGTAACTGGCATTCCCGCCTGCCCGGTTCCAGTTTGCGGTCCCACCGGAACCGTATACGAATCCTTGCCATTCGGTGTTGGTCGAGATAACGAAGAATTGTGCCGAAGCTTTGTCGAGGGTAAGTGTGACAGGCACTTTCTTTTCGCGAACGGCCGCAGCGAAGTAGGTTTCGAATCCTCCCATAGGAGCAATCACAACGCGCGAACCCGGAGCGATCCGCGACGAACCCGACGCGAATCCGGGCTCCGGAGGCCCCGCAGGTGCCGTGGACGACGGCTCCGCTCCGGCTGTCGGTGGATCATTCTCGCTTGGCTTCGCTAGAACTGGTGTTGCCACTGGAGATGCGGCAGGCAGCGGCGCAGCAGAAGTCTTGATAAGAATGGCAGAAACAACTCTGTCAGTGACGCCACCAGCTTTGAGCGCGATAAGGCCATCTGCGGAGGTGTCAAAGTGACCCTGAGACGTATTAATTGTCGAGACGATCAGGTCGTCGGACAGGCCGGCCTTCGCAAGTTTGATGACGGATTCGTTGTTGAGTGTCTCCTGGGCAAAGAGAACGGGGCAGAAGAGCAGAAGAACGAAGGTCAAAATTCTATTGCGCATAAAAACACACCTCGCCAGGAGACGACGCAGATCATCTGTGGGGACAATCGAATGATCCCGCGAAGGGGTGGCAGCAAGCAAGCCTATTCATGCGCGTAACGTGACGAACGGTGTTTGGAGAGAAAACAGCGGCGCAGCCTCGGCTGCGCCCCTGTTCGAGTTTTCCTCGCGGAGATGGATGCTATTGTCCTGATGCCTGTTCGAGCTCCGCGTTCAGGTTTACGTTTCCCCCAGTCACATTCAGAGTCTTGGTCCAGTCGACGAAGCCCTTTTTCTTGACCACAATCTGATGGGAGCCGGGGGTGAGTGTGAGGGTGGAAGGCGTATTGCCGACGAAACCGCCGTCCACTTCGATGTCAGCTCCGGGTGGAGTTGACGCGATCGCAAGTGTCGCCTGGAGCGTTGCTGGAACAGCCGGGGCCGCGGTCGCAACCGTTTGCGGTGCGGCTCCGAAGTGTGCCATGTCCAGGTGCATATCTCCATCTGCAAAAGCCGTGATCTCGGTGCCCTGCGGAATGGTGATGTCCTTGCCGTGGATAAACAGGAAGAGCGGCGCTGCGGGGAAGAAGACGATCGATGTGGCCACAATGGCGCCGGTCATCGCACCGACGTGGCCGCCGCCCTTGGCTTCTTTTATGGCGCGAAGGGCAACTTTTTCGTTATCGCTCAAGCGGGCGTAGCTGATGGTGACGTTCAATTTTCCGGCGCGGCCCATGCTCTTCTTGTGTTCTGCCTCTGTGACATTCGCAATGGCGACGGCGCCTTTCGGCAGGACAACAACGTCATCGACCTTCACGTCTTCAACCACTTCGAACGGAACTTCCTGGCCGACCTTGGCTTCGGCGGAGGAAATTGACTGACTCAGGCGGAGCTTCACGGGTGTTCCATCGAGGAGCGTGTGTGGTGGAGGTGGAGTTGAAGGTGCAGCCTGAGGCGCCGCTGCAGGAGTTGCCGCAGCAGGCGCTTGTGGCTCCTGCGCAACAATGAGAGAAGAAGACAAAAGCAAAACAAATACTGGCAGACACCCACGCATAAAGTCTCTTTCCGCCATTTGAGGCGAAACCAATTTTGAAGTTGAATTGCAATAAAATCATCCTCTTCAGAGACGGACAAATCAAGGTCGCGAGCCAGACATCGGTTACCGAAGACTCCAATGTCGATGAACAAACGCCATCTCTGGATTCGATTGATCAATGCTGGTGATCTGCGTCACGGGTTTTCGGCTAGTTGGACTGTCTGTCCGAAGAAAGGAAGCGGGATTTACGGCATAAGAACGCCCGCCGTTAACGATACACGGCGGGCGAGTCCACCTTTTTTCCGGTTCGGCTGTGATATTTGCCCGGTGACTCGATTCTTCGAGCCTGCCCCGGGCTTTTACTCCACGTCGCTTACTTTGCCGTTCTTGAAAGTGACCTTCATTCCGTTGTAGTAGTAGATGACCTTGGGGCCCAAATTTGCTTCTCTTGTTGGTTGGCCGAGAGCGGCTTTCACCTGGTCGGGGGTCTGACCCAGCTCGACCGAAGCAGGCGGACCTGCTGGGGCAGGAGCCGCCCCGGCCGCAGCTGGGACAGGTGCGGGGGCACCACCATCCTGCGCGACTTCAGTGGAGACATCCTTTTCAGCCTGATCGCTTTGCTGGTCGGCCTGGGTAATCTCAGCGCTCACATTGGTATCTGGTGGAGGCGCTGCCGCGGCATACTGGGCTGGCGCCGGCTGTGTCTGGGCTGAAGGTGGAGCGGTCGGCAATCCGCCCTTTCCCTGCTTGGACTGCAGATCCTGGAGACCCTGGTCAATGGTCTCGCGCATGTGGTTCTGCATCTCCTGCAGGTCAGCGAACTGGACGGTGACGGTGCTGGATTTCGGACACTCGACGCCGCCCTTGCTCGCCAGCACCACCAGGTTGGCGGTGGTTGCATCCGCCGGTGGCGCCGCTTGCAATTGCAGTGCATCGCCATCGCTCAGTGCGCATTCCTGTCCCGAGGAAGCGTCGACAACATCCAGCGCACCTCCGGCCACAAAGGTATGCGGATGTCCGTCGCCCATCATGCGCGCGATACCGCTCGATGCAGGATCAACGTCCTGCTGCTTTGCGTTCTGAGCAGCCTCCTGGTTTTCAAGGGCGAGCTGAGCCCTGACCTCGTCAGAGATCATCTGTTTGACCTCGGGAGTCATCGCCGGTGGTCCGCCTGCTGCAGGCGGAGCAGCGGCAGCCTCCGCCGCATCTTGACGCGCCGCATAGGCTGCCTGCAGATCCTGCGAGATGATGTAATCGGTCAGCCAGAACGCTGCGGAGGGATATACGGGATAGGGAGCAAAGTAGCCGCCGTAGAAGCCGAACCAGGGATTGCCACCCCACCCCCAACCGTAGGCGACGGGAACTGCCCACGGGTTATAAGCCCATCCATAGAAGCCGGGGCCGTAGTAGACGGCAGGCGCGTAGGCATTCACGTAGACGCCACGATAGTAGTAGCCGTGGTAATAACGCTCGTAGGCGTGGCCGTGATAGTAGTAGCTTCGCCTTGCGAAGTCGCGACCATGGTAGGAATACGGACGTTCGACAAATCCGCGTCGACCCCGTTCGGCGAAGACGCGGCTGTGGTCAGCGCGCTCCATTGAGACTCTCCGCCCGCCCGCCAGACCACGATGGACATCCATTCCTCTGCGAGCATCATGAATGTCACTGACCCGTCCGCCGGGGCGGGTGCGCACGACCGCCCCGGTCCGGGTCACGTGTTCGCTGACGCCATGAGGCGCAGGACGTCCGCCGAACGCAGCGGCATGGCCTGTTGCAGGTGCTCCAGGGTGGCCTGTGCCTCCGGGAGCGTTTGGGTGCACGGAGGCGCCGGGGTGTGCGCCGCCTCCCTGCGTAGTTGTGCGTGGAGCGTTGGCTGTCGGGCCGTGACTGGCGCCAGTGCCATTTGCAGTAGGTCCATGGCTTGCGGCGCCGCCTGTGGTCGGCCCATGGGATGCAGAGGCGCCTGCCCCTGTGCCATGCGCCGCTCCGGAAGCAGCTGCAGGCTTCGCGGCGGGCTTTGCTGCTGGTGCCGCCTTGGCAGCGGGAGCTGCTGGCTTCTTGTTATCGGCAGCGGCGCTCGCTACGCAGGAGATCCCCAAAAGAGCGCCGAGCGCCAGCATTGCGACGCCGTGACTCCTCATGCTGAGAAGAGAATGCTTCATCTTGAAACCTCATTCCTGTTTCAGCCGTACGATCCGTCCGGGGCACGCAGGCTTTCTATTGAACGTCACTGACTTTTCCGTTCAAGAACGTGACTTTCATGTCCTTGTAGTAAAAGATCGTCTTTGCTCCGAGGTTTGCGGCCTTGACCGGCTGCCCGAACGCGGCAGTTACCTGGTCTTTCGTCTGGCCGATGGAAACGGTCGGCGGCGGAGCGTCCGCCGGCGGCGGCGGGGGCGCAATTGCAGCCATCGGTGCCGGAGGAGCCGTTGCGCCCTCTGCTGGTGGAGGAATTGCATTCTGTGCGGATTGACTGCCCTGATTCGCCGGGGCATTGGAATTGTCAGGGGGTACGACGGCCAGTACCTCCGACACTTCTGCAAATGCAACGTCCGCGGGCGGGACTACTTTCTTGTCAGGGAAAGGAATTTTCAGGTTGGCGTAGTAACGCACATCGTTGTAGGGATCGCTGTAAAGCTGAAGCAGCACCCCGTCTTTCTGGACCTGGATCGAGGTGACCCAGCATTTTTCATCCGGCACGAAGGGGCGATGTGGATAGTCGGCCGCAGTTCCATTCCCCGACATTCCGATTGCGAGGTCTCTTCCAAAGCCACCCCAGCCCTGAGTAATTTTGCCGCCTTTATAAGTATTTGTGGGCGGCATGGGAGAAGCGACGGCGTACATCAGCAGGCCGGGTTTGTGAATCACAACCACGTCGCCGGCGGTCACAATATCGGTTCGATCAGCTGTAGTCCTGGTCAATTTGATTTGGGTTGAAAGTTTTTGCTGGATTGCTGCTGGATCGCCCTGCGCGGCGAGCGTAATACAAAACATCGCGATGAGAATGATCAATGCGAATGATCGGAACCAGCCCGTTGGATGCATACATCTTGCCTTTCATGAATTGAGTGGAACAATCGTACAGGCATCCGAGCATTTCTCCTGTGACGAACTGCTGAAAATCTCGCGATCCAAATGATCTTTTGCCGGGTCGGATTACTCCACGTTGCTGACTTTCCCGTTGGTAAGAGTCACCTTCATGTCCTTGTAGTAAAGGATTTCCTTCGCTCCGAGTTTGGCGAGTCGCGTCGGCTGCCCGAAAGCTGCTATGACCTGATCCCTAGTTTGGCCGACTGCGATTGTCGGCGGAGCTGCGTCAACAGGAGGAGGCGGAGGTGCAATGGCTTCCATCGGAGCCGGCGGAGCAGCCGGTGGGGCAGCGGAAGGTGCATGCGTGCCCGAACTAGCTGGCGCGGGTTGACCGGCGGCCTGATCGCTTTGGCCGTTACTTGCCTTATCGTCAGCAGGCTGAACTGTGATCACATCTGAAACGGTCTTCACAAAATCATCGATCGGAGGAACGCCATTTTTGGGAAAGGGAAACTTGATATCGCCGTAGAAGCGAACATCGTTATAGGGGTCGCTGAAGGCGCTCACGAGGATGCCGTCCTTTTGCAGGGCGATTCCTGTAACCCAGAACTTCTCGCCGGCTACAAATTTTCGCGATGTGCATCCGTTATTTGCCGCATCGGCGGCGCTGCCCCCGCCGCCAAAGGGAAGCTTTCCACGCAGGAATGATCTTGCAGCATCTTTGGCGCGGTTATTCATGTTGGCGGCAAGGACGCCGTTGGCATAGGTGTTCGAGAAGGCATAAGAAGACGCTGAACTGCACATCATCAAACCGTCTTTATGCAACACGACGACGTCGCCGGCTGTGACGATATCGGAGTGATCGGCCGCAGCTTTCGTCAGCTTGATCTGAGAGGCGAGCTTTTCCTGAATGAGCGTGGCGGGGTCGCCAACTTGGGCTGCTGCTTCGACACTGAAGACGAGTGCCGCGGACACGAGAAAAGCAGGAAACAACCGAATCCGTCCCATAGGCCACTTCCATTTTGGTGTGTGAGAGGGGAGTTTTACCGGGTGGGAGGAATTTACATCCGGTTTGACTGCAATGTCAATGAAGTTTCGCGGGAAGACTCGCAGGATTGCTCCGTCTGCAGGGGTATGCTAACCTTGATTTCTGTGCCGTGTTCTGCGCGGAGCCGGAGTGTGTCCGCGGATTTCCCGGTTTTCCCGGCAATTGTTTTTGGGTGGTCGGGCTGGCGTAGCTCAGCTGGTAGAGCATCTGATTTGTAATCAGAGGGTCGGGGGTTCAAATCCCTTCGCCAGCTCCACTTAGAGGCAGGCTTGGAATGACGGGCGGCAGCAAGTTTTAGGGGCCGGCGAGTTGGATTGAAACGCCGGGCCTGTCCTCTGCGGTGATCCCACTGAGGTGCATGCTCCGACAAGCCGGAGGCTCTCCGGTAAGGTCGTGATGTGCGGAAGTGGGCGCGGAAGAGTAGCGATGCAGTGAATGGGGTGCCCTTGGACGGATTTTCGTCCTGTGGGTGGTTGGAATCCGAAGTTTCTCGGCGACAGGTTTTCGTCGTTGGGTGTTGGGATGCACAGGTGGCCGAGCGGTTAATGGCAGCAGACTGTAAATCTGCCACTCATTCGAGTTACGGAGGTTCGAATCCTCCCCTGTGCACCACGATTTGAGGTAAGGAGATGCGCGAAGAGCCCGATGCGGGAATCAACGCTGGTTCGGGGCGCGAAGATTTGAAGGAGCCGGGCGGAGAACTTGCACGGAAGTACAGGATCGCGATGGTTCTGTATGCGGTTTTAGCAGCAGTAAGTTGGTTTACCCTTGATGGAAAGATTCCAGTCGGGGGAAGGTTGGTGGAACTGAAGTTGATTCCACTGGTCATCATCGGTGGCTTTGCGTTGCGCACCATGTTGGCGATGAAGGCGGAGAAGATCCGCCGCGATGGAAATGAAGGGCAGTAAGTTCAGCCCGGTAGTTTGTTGTAGAGCTGATGTAGCTCAGTTGGTAGAGCACTCCCTTGGTAAGGGAGAGGTCACCAGTTCAATCCTGGTCATCAGCTCCAGAGTTTTGAGTGCACTGTGGACAGTGCACAGTGAACAGAGGCCGAAAAGGCGAACGGACTGTTCACTGACCACTGCTCACTGTCCACTGTTTTCAGGCGGGAGTAACTCAGTGGTAGAGTCACAGCCTTCCAAGCTGTTGGTCGCGGGTTCGAGTCCCGTCTCCCGCTCCAGTTAAGGAACAGAGGCAGAAGCAGAGAATGTTTGAGCAGGCGGCAATTTCGGTCCAGGACGAGAAGACGTACGCGGGGCTTCACACGCTGATTGACGCGGCGTTCAAGGCGAGCGATGTGGAGGTTTTTCTCAATCGCGTAATTCGCTACAAGCTGCGGGTGCGGGATTTCGAAAGCGTCCTTAATCGCGGGTTGCTGGGTAAGGAAGCGATCGCGCTGTATAACGGGCTTTCGGTTTCAGATCAGGGATTGACCCGCGAGCGTTATCTGCGGCTGGTGGAAGCGGTGCCTGCGGATCTGCGGCAAAGGTATTTGAAGGCGTATGCGTATTACTGAGGTGCGAGTGATCAGTGGACAGCGATCAGGGTGCGGAGGCGAATGAAGCCGACGCGCCTGACAAGAGTAAGAACAAACTGACAACTGACCACTGACAACTGTTTTGGGGCTGGAGCCGGAACGCCGGCGCCCTTTTGGCAATGGCATAGCAGCTGCGAGGGGAAGAGAAAAATGGCGAAGGAAAAATTTGATCGTTCGAAGCCGCATGTGAACGTGGGAACGATTGGTCACATCGATCACGGCAAGACGACGTTGACGGCGGCGATCACGAAGGTATTGCAGAAG
>Ga0209004_1000054_pt1 | contig 31772 bp, 29 predicted proteins | sample TexAe_RefH0_M1_FD_187948 | JGI IMG/M metagenome (GOLD analysis project Ga0209004, IMG submission 187948) | Forest soil microbial communities from Davy Crockett National Forest, Groveton, Texas, USA - Texas A ecozone_RefH0_M1 (SPAdes) (version 2) | ecosystem: Environmental > Terrestrial > Soil >... | reverse complement strand
ACGCACCCAGGCTGAGGCTTTTCAGCTTTCGATGGGAACGATTCTGCCCTCGGTTTTTCTCTCCGGCTACATTTTCCTCATTGAGAACATGCCGCCGTTCTTCCAGGGCATCAGCCGCCTGATTCCGGCGACCTACTACATCCAGATTCTTCGCGGCATCATCCTGCGCGGTGCGGGTATCGGCGAGCTATGGGGCAGCGCCACGGTCCTCACCGTGATGGGCTGTGGCAGCACTTTGCTGGCGGCGAGGCTCTTCGTCAAGCAGGGCGCCCGCTAGAAAAGCTTGCGCTTCAATCAGTCTTGTATCACGTACTGCTCTCCTGCCGAATGAGCTGAAGAGATGGTTGCATAGCCGGTCATGGCTGCTTATCTGGACTCTCGCCGTACATGCTGATTTTTCGAAAGGCGAAAACGAAAACCGCGACGGCGAATACTAAGGCGGTTGCGGGGGCTAGAATAAGCGCCCATTCAGTCATTTCTCCACTAAAGATTTTCTCGCAAAGGAATATTGCACCAACGAATCCCACTACAGCTGCGGGAACAGCGGCAACTACCGACACTACGAATGCAATGAAGGTTTCACCTGCCGTGGATTTCATAGGTAATCATTCCGACGCGGCGATCGCCTCGCAGATCTTTTCCATCGCCGGAATCTCCGCCTGGCTTCCCGGCCGGTGCCCATTCACCAGGATCGAAAACGTCAGCGTCTTTCCGCTCGCCGTCTGCAAGTACCCCGACAACGCATTCGTCTCGTTCAGCGTGCCCGTCTTTGCCCACAGCTTTCCTTTGAGCGGCGAGTTCTTGAAGCGCCCGGAGAGCGTGCCATCCACGCCAGCGACGGGAAAAGTGCTGCGCCACGCTTGACCCCATGCCTGCCGCGATGCATAGGCCAGCAGTCGCGTATAGGCGCGCGGCGCGATGCGGTCGTCCATGCTCATCCCTGAGCCGTCGTAGAAGAAAAAGTCCGCGTCACTGACACCCGCATCCACCATGAACTGCCTGACAACGCGCGTGCCCTGGGCCAGGCTACCGTCCTTGGCAAATGCTTTGCCCAGCATTCTCAGGATCAACTCGGCGTGCAGGTTCTGGCTCACCTTGTTGGTTACAGTGATGTCCTGCGCCACCGGCACGGAGACGTGCGTCGCCAGCACGCGGCGCCCATCGAGCGGGGCAACCATAGTCACCAGCGCGCGCGGCGCCAGCTTCAGAGGCTCAGCGCGTTCGACATTGAAGTCGCCCGTGCCCTCGGCATAGCGATGCGCCGACGTCGCACTTTCGTTTACCTTCACACCGCGGCGCATCAGCGCATCTTGAAATGCGGCTGCCGTAAACTCCGCCGGATCTTCGACCGCCAGAGGCGCATGCAAACCCTGCGCTGGAGCAGTGCCCCACGCCCGTACCATCAAACTGCCCGGCCGGCGCTCCAGGCCGGGATGCGGCGTGTCGCCCGGCTGCGCCATCGTCATGGAATTCTCAAACGTGTAGTACTCCACATTGGGCGTCCATTGCTCCACCGTTGCGCCGGGTTTAGCCGGATCGGCCGTCACCGTCAGCTCAATGGAGTTGTCGGCAAATGTGAGCGCCGAGATCGGAGCGCCATAGCCCCACTGCAGGTCGTCCCAGGCCCAGGCGGTTCCGTAGGGCTCGCTCAGGTAGTAGCTATCGTCGCCTACCACCGATCCCTCAACCGTGCGCACACCGGCCTGCTCCACCTGCTCCGCCAGTAGGTCCAGAACCTCCATGGCGCGCGGCTCGGCTTTCGCTTCCTGCGGAGACGTTTGCGCATCAGGCTTTCCTGAAGGCGACTTCGCCGCTTGATTGGCCGGCTGACTGGCGGGCTGATTCGCACTGCTGCCTGGCGCAGCAGGCGGCGTGGGCGGCTGGTAAGGATAATGCCGACCGCTCATAGTGGGATCGCCTACACCCAGAATGAGAAGGTTTCCATGCAAAACTCCGCCTGCATCGACATCGCCGGCAGCAACCACATTCGTCGTCCAGGTCAGGCTCTCCACGGGAAGCAGCGCGTATGCCGCCGCGGTGGTTGGGAGCTTGGCATTCGAGGCCGGCGTAAACAGCTTGCCCTCATTCAGACCGTAGAGTTGTTGCCCGTCCAGCGTGGTCACGCTGATGCCAAATTCCGTGTGGCTGAGCGCCGGATCGGAAAGGATGGCCTGAATCCGCTCGGCAAGCGCACCCTTGGTTGGATTGGTGCGTGCGCGCTGGGGCGCTGACGTGTGGGCTTGATGCGTCTGGGCCAAAACAATGGTGGCAGAGAAGAGAAGCAGCGCTGGACCGAGCGCCAACATTCGCCGGAAGGGGAACATGAGGGGAGTGTAGCAAAGCTTGATCACGGAGCGCTTTCCGCCATCGATCGCCGTCGTGCTCATAGAATCGAAACTGGCTCCTGGGTGTACATAGTTGCGGTCCCAGGTGTATTTGGTTCGTATCGATGACTGTTTTGACGCGCACAATCTCGCCCTGGAAGCTGCGCACACGCACGCTTGAAGCGGGCCAGCGGACGCTCGTCATGGGCGTTATCAACATCACGCCCGATTCCTTCAGCGATGGCGGCAATTTTCTCGATCCCGACGCGGCAATCGCGCATGCGCTGCGGCTGCTGGATGAAGGTGCGGACGTACTTGATCTGGGCGCTGAGAGCACGCGCCCCGGCTCGCATGCCGGTCGAGCAGCAGAGGCCGGGGGCAATGCCGACGGTGCGGTCAGCGCGAACGAAGAACAGGCGCGTCTTTTGCCCGTGATTGAAGGGATCCTTGCAGCCAGGCCTGAAGCGGTGATTTCAGCCGACACTTATAAATCCGCTACAGCACGTGCCGCACTCGCTGCCGGTGCGGAGATCATCAACGATGTCAGCGGATTTGCCTGGGATTCGGGATTGGCTCCGGTTTGTGCGGAGTTTGGCAGCGGCGTGGTTTTGATGCATACCCGGGGCCGTCCTGATGTGTGGCGGGAACAGGAAAAACTTCCCTCGGATGAGCTGATGAATCTGGTGCGCACGGGGCTAGCCAGGAGCATGGAATTGGCGACACTTGCAGGCGTACTGGCAGAGGCCATCGTTCTCGATCCGGGCTACGGATTTGGCAAGCGGTTCGACGAGAATTACATCCTGCTCGCGCGCCAGGCGGAATTGCTTGCACTCGGGCGCCCGCTTCTCGCCGGCCTATCGCGCAAATCTTTTCTCGGTCACATCCTGGCGCCTCTCCAGGGGGGCAAACAGGCTCCTGTCGCGAGCCGCGAAACCGCCGGCATTGCTGCCCTCGTCACCGCCATCCTCCACGGGGCTTCGATTGTCCGCGTACACGACGTGCGTCCCGCAGTGGAAGCCGCGCGCATTGCCGATGCCGTGCTAGCGGCGAGTTAAAACGCTTCCTCAACCCGGGACGATTAGACTCTTCCAGCAACGTATAGAGCGAACACGTTCGGGACTCGGAGTCTCTCCATTTGATTAGAAGGTGACCAAAGGTCATAGCCATACGAACCTTTTCGGTCAACGACTTAGCCACAAGTTGTATTTCAGCGTTGTAGGCGAGTCGTTGATCATTCTTGCAACACACCTATTTGTTTGTCCACGGGAAGGAAGAATGAACACGCTACTGCTCCACGTTTTAGTTCGCTTGAATGATCTTGTCCACGATGAACAGGGCCAGGATCTCGTCGAATACGCCTTGATTGTGGCGCTCATCGCATTTGCCGCAGTAACCGGGATGGGTTATCTATCCAAGGGAATCAATCACGCGTTTTCTGGAATTGCAACAACCCTGACTGCAGACGTCTAACCCCATCAATCAAGGGTTCGCAGGCGACACGCGCCTTGCATCTGAGGCCCGATGTCTTCCAATGGTTTGCAGCCGCGATACCTCATAAGGGCTGAGGATGATCTAGCGCTTCGACATTGCGTGCAGCTTCAGAACCGTGTTCCAGTTGCGCGCGGTTGCCAACACGCTCAGCGCCTTGTCCAGGGACTTACCTGAAAACTTCGTCTCCGCCGCGCCATCGGGCAGATGCAGGTAGAGCGTGTCGCCGGCCAGATGATAGCGGTCTCGCCGCTTCGGATACTTTGCAATGATCCCGTCAAGAGCAGTTGCGGCATCCTTTCTTGCCGGCCCTGCAAGAAACCCGACGTGCACTTTGCTGCCATCTGCCGCAGCCTCCCCAGCATACGGGTTTGCGCGAATGAGACGATCCAATTCCTCATGCGTCCGCACAACGACTCCGGCGGGTGCGCCCGTCAGCCTTTCCAAACTCGCCGCTACAGCCTTTGCTACCGTCGCCGCCGATCCCTTTGCATCCACCACCGCGTTGCCGCTCTGGATGTAGGTTTCCACTTTTTCAAATCCGAGCGCCGTCAGCACCTTCTTGAAGTCCGCCATAGGCAGCTTTCCGGTGCCGCCAACGTTAACCGCGCGAAGAAGAATCACATAAGTTGGCATGCCGGTACCTGCTTCCGCTTATACGGAGCATCCTGGAATCTTAAGTCTTTGGTGCCGACCTACGATCCTGGCGCTGATGCGAGTGTAGCGCGAGAATTGGAACTGGGGCCCCGGCAACAGCCGCGCACCAAATCGGTTGCACGCGCAAAGATACTCGACGAACTGAAAGCGCAATTCAGAGCCACAACACTGAGAAAGCGCCTTCCAAGTGGGCCGCACTCCGACCATGAACACACAAGGCGAAACCTGAAGCGCTCCCCAGCTTTCCCAGCGGAATGTATCTATGTAAGGGCAAATTTGGCTTCGATCGGCTACCCGCTCCCAGCTCCTCCAACTCGCTGATGCACGTTGGAGAACGGAGGCTCGCCTGGTTTACCGCGATGATTCTGGAATTGCCTCTGTTTCTTCACTTGAGAAATCGCCGGAATTTAACAGAGCCTTAGTGACCGCTAGAGCGGAAGTAACCCCCAAACGTGGTTGTGCCTAGCCCACAAGCCGCTTCGAAACGGCGCTCCCACACAGTTCAAGATTTATGAGGCGCATTCGACAACTTACGCCACGCCCAGCGGAGGAGAATGACAAGGGTCCAAATAAAGGCTGGCACTCCGATAGGAGCTAATGCGAATGCAGGCAAGAAACCGTCAATGTTGTTTCCGGTCGGGCCTGAGCAGCCATGTATTAAGCAGTATTCGGACGCCCAAAGAACTGAGAATACCCATAGAGCGGCAATCACAAATGCGATGGATCTGAGAACGCGCATATCTATTATGTCCTTGCGCCCGAATTGTGTATGAGTGCGTTTTTCCCAGGAATCTCGCCAGGCGGACCGGGTCTGGGGAGTTACCGCCAACTCGAAACTTATTCCGCGATTACTACCCAGAAGACTCCAGTTTTCTTCCGGCACGAGTCAACTCGAACGCAGAACCCACAAACCTGAATATGCAACAGGATTATTGCTTTTCTGTGGCCAGGTAAACCACGACGCCACTCAGCAGCGCCACGGTCGCCAGTACCGGAAGCACAATCGACGCCATGCCGCTGGATTGGGAGAAGAACGCAGCCGGTACCAGCGCGTCTAGATGCAGGGCTTTGGGCACGTCTGCAAACCAGGCCCTTAGAGCGTCTCCCTTCCAGGCGAGTACCGCAGCAGCGACGACTACAGAGATCACCAGCGCAAAAATCTGCGCACCCAGGATCGGCCTGCCAACTTTCTCAATCGCAGCGTTGCGGCGCCGCAATTGGGCACGCCACCAGAGCGCGCCGGCAGATTCCAGACGCGGCTCGGGCACGGTTTGCTTGTGCGCAGCCTGAAATACCTGGGCTACAACCACAAGATCGGAACACATACGGCAGGTGTCGACGTGCGCGCGCAGATCGGCTTGGCAAGCCTCAGGCCAATAGCCCCGATCGAGCAACTCCGTCACCTCACGCTCGCGCACACACGAAAACGGACTCATGCGTCCCCTCCCTGCCGCAGCAAGCGCGCCATCTTGCGCCGCGCACGGAACAGCAGCAGGCGAATGCTTGCCGAGGCCAATCCCGTAACTTCCGCGATCTCGTGATGCGAGTAGCCCTCGGCATATGCCAGCCACAGTAATTGCCGGTCGCGCGGCCGCATCAGGGCCATGGCCGGCTCCAGCATTGCCTGCGAATCCGACTGCGCCACGCCGCCTTTCGCCTTGAACAATTCCTCCGGCATCTCTTCGATGGAGGAAGACCTCGGGCGCCGCCAGTAATCGCGCAACAAATTGGTTGCAATTCGAAAGAGGTATCGCCGCGCTGCAACTTCACCGTCCAGGGGGTGATCGGCGCACAGGAAGCGCACATAGCTCTCCTGGGTCAGGTCGTCCGCAAGGGCAGGATCGCGACTCACTCGCGCCAGATAAGCCCAGAGCGACCGGGCCGAGCGCGCGTAAAACGCAGCGAACTGCTCGTTATCCATCGCCGCGGCGGGCGAGCTGGAGGCAAGGGGCTGTCCCTCGCCTGCCAGCACATTCGGAATGATCGACTCCCAGGACATGGGCCTCTGCTTCCTCACCTTCACCGGGCTCCCCGCGACTCACTGCCTGTCCTTGAATACCGGGGATCCGCCGAGGGGCGAATCAGTGCTGCTTTGCGCCTTGTTATCAGCGGGCATCAAACCAAGCTTCGCCGCCAGCAGCCACGAAACGCCTGCTGAGATGATAAAGCCGATTCCAGGCATTAGCACTATAGTTCCAAAAACCAGCATCGGCGTGTCCATATCGGGCCCGGCATGCCGCAGCGAAAGCAGACCGATCCCCAGCAGCACCATCACGATGCCCGCCTGCAACGGCGTCAGCACGCGCGCCACCGCACTCGGCATACGACGGCCCTGTTCAAAGGCAACCGGAATCGGCGCGGCTTCCAGGAATTTCCGGCCCGCTTCGGTCTCCATGTAGGAGGCAAGCTCCTGATTGCTGGTGAACTTGTCGATCAGCCTGCCGTGCACTTCACTTTGCAGCTTGAAGATGCGGCTCCAACGGCGATTCTCAACGAACATGCGGGCAAGAAGAAAGATCGCAGTCAGGCCGCACGCGAATGCCAGAAGTGGTACCGTGTCGCTCCAGACCCGATCGAAGCTCGACGGTTGCGGCTGGGATCGATATACATCCGGCCAGACTGCCCGCTCCAGGGCCTCGTCCGGCTGCCCATCTTCGTGCTTCAAGTGCGAGAACAAATAGAACTCGGGGTTCCGCGCCACTTCGGGATGCGCTGCAAGAAACGCCGCGAGCTGCGGGTTGTTGTGCGCAACATAATCCTGATTCGAAAGCAGCGACGGATCGTGGGAGACTACGGTGGTCAGTGTCGGGCTGAGCCTGAGCAGGCGAATCAACTCCGTTTGGGTGATTGCCACATCATGGTCGTTGGGCGCCGGCGCATTGCTCGTCATCGGTGCGGGGGCCGTGGCACGAGGCTGTGCCACACCCAGGCTGGCCAAAAGCAAAATCGAAAATGCGATTGCAGAAAGAATCCGGTAAACCACGCGACGCTTGTCCATTGTTGTCTTCCCTCAGGTCGAAGAGGCCTTTCGAGCCCTTCTACCCGGAACAACGGATGAGCCCGTGATTGGTTAACACGGCCTTTGCGCCAGGAAACCAACCGAAAACCGTCCGCGGGGCAGGTATTAGCCCGTTTGGGGTATTTAAGTAACGACTGCTGCAGGTTACTTTCTATCCATCCCCAGACTGAACCTTTGGGTGGAAACAAGTTGTGTGTTACGGGTACTCCCCGACCGACTTCGAAAGCAGAGGAGACAAGCGACACCATGGATGAGCATTATCAACAGAGCAGGCTTATCGCCACACTAAAGCAAAGCTACGCGGACAAACGCAACACTCTTACGTGGGCCTTATTGATTTGGGCCGTCACCGGCGTCGCATTCGCCCTCTTCATGCCGTTCGAAGCCACGATGCTACGTTCCATCGGAGTGGCCACGGGATGGTCGATCATCCATCTCATCCGCAGAATGTAATTCCGGATATTGGCGAGTCGGCCTGGGCTTAGAATTTCCGCCATGCCCGCCATACACAGCAAGGCCACCATCATAAGTTTGGCGATCGTCGCCACCGGTATTACGGTGTTGTTGCACGAGGGTGTAGGGCACGGCGTCTCTTCCTGGGTTAGGGGTGACGTACCCACTGAACTCACCAGCAACCACCTTTCCAGCCTTCACGAACATGATCGATGGGTTGAGGCCGGCGGGACGCTCGTCAACCTGGCCGCCGGCGCTTTGGCACTGGCGGCCACCTACATCGCCGGCGCTCGCGCGAATCTCCGCTACTTTTGCTGGCTGCTGGCCGCACAGAATCTCTTTACCGGAGCGGGCTACTTCATGTTCTCCGGCATCTTTGGCTTCGGAGACTGGCAGCAGGTGATTCTTGGCTTGCCGAACCAGGCAATTCTGCGCACGGTCATGGCATTCTTTGGAGCAGCGCTATACGTTCTCGTTGCCCGGCTTCTGGCTACCGCTGTCCGGCCCTTCTGCCCAACGCGCGGCGACTACAACGTCATTGGCAGACTGCCGTATCTGGCTGGTTGTATCTTCAATTGCGCCGCCGGCGCGCTTGATCCGCTGGGCATCAAACTGCTGTTCGTATCGACTATCCCAGCTACCTTGGGTGGGTCATCCGGGATGCTCTGGCTCGACGGGCTGATACCGCGGCCGCTTCTCGACGCGCGTCTTGTGGTGAAACGTCAACCCGCATGGTGGATCATTGCTGCGATCTTCGGCGTGGCCTATATCGTCGTGCTTGGCCGCGGCATTGAATTCGCTCATTAGCCACAACATTGGAAACCTCGCCAGTCCGAATTCCGTCCTCATCAGCAGGATCAATACCCATGAAAATTCCCTTGCTCTCCGGTGCTCTGCCCGTATTTACTCTTTGTGTCCTCGCCGGCTGCACGGCTGATGTCCGCGCCGAGCAGCTCAAGTCGCCCTGGGACGCGCGCTCGGTCGCGCTCACTGACGCGGCACACACATGCCCGGATCCGCCGCCGTTCTCCAAGTCGCTCGACGCCGAAAGCTACTACATCGACGCGCACCACTCCATAATCGATCCCGCATAGAAAGCTGCTTACGAAAAGGCCGCCGAAGCGCCCGACCACCTCGGCCAGTGGACCACGCAGGCGGCCGACGCCTACCTGCGCCACGGAAGCCGCGCCGGCGCGCAATGCGTATACACGCTGCTCTCTGCTGCTGCCGCATCCAAAGCATGGTCCGCGACCATGGCAACCGGGCAGGCGCACTATGTGCAGAAGTGGCTGCTGGCCGGCACAGCGATGGCCTACCTCAAAGTGCGCGGCACCGGTGTGGGCACGCCCGAGCAGGACAAGGAGATTCAGAAATGGTTTGGACTTCTCGCCGACCAGGTTCGCGATTACGTCGACGACAAATTGAAAAACCCCAACAGCGATGCCTGGAATAATCATCGCTACTGGGCCGGACTTGCGGTGTGCGCAGCCGGTATTGCCCGCAACGACAGCCGCGAGTTCCATTTCGGCATGGATGCTTTCAAAGCGGGCGTCTCTGATATCGGCCCCAGCGGAGTGCTACCCCGCGAACTGGCCCGCGCCGGCATGGCGCTCCACTACCACCTCTATGCGCTGGCGCCGCTCATCATGCTGGCCGAGCTCGGCGAAATCAACGGCATCGACACCTACTCACAAAATCAGCATGCCCTCGACCGCCTCGTGAATCTCTGCGAACAAGGTCTGCAACATCCCGAGATCTTCGAAAAAGCCACCGGGGTCCAGCAGAACATGCCCGACAAGATCTCCGGCGCCGTGATCGGGTGGGCCGTCCCCTACGTGAAGCACCACCCCGACGCGCAGCTTTCCGCGTGGATCGCCCAGGCCGAATACACCAGCTTCTGGCAGTGGGGCGGACTACCGCCAGACTGATTCTGCCCCACTTCTCAGCTCCAAGACACCCGCCTAAAGAGGCGAAGACAAGACGAAAGTCCTGTCGTTTACTACATATACACTTCTCCGACGTTTACAAAATGCGCTAAACTCCTCAGTCTGCGGGTTTGCGCTTCCTGTGCTCTTTCGGGCCCGCCTTTATTGGAGGTCTCATGGCACGTCCTTATTGGTCCGGCAACGTTCAAATCTCGCTCGTGGCGTTTGGAGTGAGCCTCTACGTGGCCACCGAAAGCAAGGGCCAGATCAGCTTTCACCAGATCAGCCGCCGCACCGGCGAACGCATCCGCCACCAGAAAGTGCTCGAAAGTGCGGCCGAAAGTAAAGAGGCCACCACCGCTGTCAAAAGCGATGAGATTGTGAAGGGCTACGAGTACAGCAAGGGCAAATACGTCATCATCGAGCCCAGCGAACTGGAAAACCTGCGCATCCCTTCCAAGCACACCATAGCGGTGTCTCAATTCGTCGACGTTGCCGACTTGAATCCCGAATACATTGAGAAGCCCTACTTTGTCACTCCCGAGAACGATATGTCGGCGGAGGCCTTTAACGTCGTCCGGCAGGCCCTCGTGAAGACCGGTAAGGCAGCCATTGGCAAAGTGTCCTTCTCCGGCCGCGAAAACGTCGTTGCCATGGTGCCTGCGGGCCCCGACAGTCCCGGCATGATGGCCTACACCCTCCGCTATCAGAACGAACTGCGCAACCGCGCTGACTACTTCCGCGACATCAAGCAGCCGGCCATCGATGCCGATTCTCTTCAACTCGCCGAGACGCTCATCGCGCGGATGTCAGCCAAGCTCGATATCAACAAATTCGAGGATGGCTACGAAACAGCCGTCAAGGCTCTGGTCGAAGCGAAGGTCAATCACCTGCCGGTGCCCATTGATGAAGCGCCGACCAAACAGCGCCCAAGCAATGTGGTCAGCCTCATGGACGCTTTGCGCAAGAGCATCGTATCGGATACTACTTCAGCCAAGAAGCCGCCGAAGAGCGTGAAGGAAGCGCCCACCAAAGGTATTGGCATCGTGAAGACGCCTGCCAAATCAGCCAAACGCAAATCGGCCTGACGTTTTGATCGCAGACGCAGAAAGGGCCGGGCGTCAGTGAGCGCCCGGCCCTGTTTGCCTGATTTTGCTACTTCATTGCCAGTTGAACCGTTGTGCCGGCTGGTTCCGTATTGCCGGCGACCAGGCGCTCCTGCTTGGGCTGCGCCAGCAATTCGCTGTGGGTGCTCGATCCCGCAAACTTGGCTTCCGTCAAAATATGGCGCCCGCCGCTCATCTTGAAGGTCAACATACCCTTGCTTTCGATCGCCGGTCCCGCTTCGTGCCGCACCACGAGAATGGCCTGTGCCTTTCCGGTGTTTGTATCGATAAGGGTCAGAGAGGTGTCGGAGGCCAGCACCTGGTAGTAGCCGGCCGGCACCGCTTGATGGTTAGCCACGAAGGCAAATGGCACATTCACGTGGGCGGAGTTCTGGGCTGAAGCATTCACTGCGGCCATGGGCAGCAGCGCAAAGGTTGCGGTTAGAATCATGTTCTTGAGCGATGCGAAGTGACGTGTCATGGGAGTGTCTCCGGATTGAATTTGGCTGCCGGCGTTTCCGTTTCCGGCCTGCCATGCTCCCCAAGTTGCGCCGGCGACCGAAATTCCTCAATGCACGCGAGGTAATTCCCGTCTGAATTCCAGGTAACCGCGCAAGTCGCTCTCCCGCAAGCAATTAACCAAGCGTGTTCACCTGGAGTTTCGATCCGGCAGCTCTGACCGACTGCCGACCAAGCCCGTCACACGAGTCGCTGAACAATGTAAGGCGAACTGCGAACCAAAGAACTGCGAACCGGAAACAGCAAACCCGGAACGGCATCTCCCTCACAGATTCCTTTTGAACGCAGGGTTTAGAATCGTTCGTGGCGCTCCAAGATCGCGCCGCCTTTTTACCGTGCGTAGCTTCTGCATCAGAAGGCTGCGGCGGGTCAATTTGTGTAATTTTGTGGGAAGTGAGTACGGATGCGAGCAAAAACGGCAGTAATACTGGGCGCCCAGTGGGGCGACGAGGGCAAGGGCAAGATTGTTGACGTGCTGAGCGAGCGCTTCAGCGCGGTGGCGCGGTATGCGGGCGGGCATAATGCCGGGCATACGGTAATCCATGGCAGCCAGAGATTCGTGCTCCAACTCATTCCCTGCGGGGTGCTGCGGCCGGGCTGCAAGGGCGTTATCGGCAACGGCGTTGTTCTCGATCCAATCGCCTTTCTGAAAGAGGTATCCAAGCTGCGCGGGCTCGGCGTGGAAGTGGATGGACGGCTTTTTGTATCCAATCGCGCGCAGGTGATTCTGCCCTACCACCGCATGATCGAGTTGGCGGCGGAAAGCGCTCCGGGACGCAAGCGCATCGGGACGACGAGCCGCGGCATCGGGCCTGCGTATGAAGACAAGATGGCGCGCAGCGGGCTGCGCATTGTGGATCTGCTGAATACGTCGCTGCTGCGCCAGCATATCCAGGCGGCCTGCGGCGAGAAGAATGCGATTGCCCATGCCCTGTTCGGCACCGATCCGCTGCAGCCGGAGAAGATGTACGAGGAATATGCGGCGGCGGCCGAAGAAGTGCGTCCTTTTGTAACGGACACAGGCCGGCTGCTGCACCAGATTATTGGCAGCGGCGGCTCGGTGATGTTTGAAGGCGCGCAAGGCACGATGCTCGACATCGATCACGGGACATATCCGTTCGTGACTTCGTCTTCCGCAACAGCCGGCGGCGCCGCGACGGGCACCGGTGTGGGACCGACGGCGATCGGTACGGTGATCTCGGTAACGAAGGCTTACGTGACACGCGTGGGCGAAGGTCCGTTTCCGACGGAGATTCACGACCCGATCGGCGATCAGCTGCGCGCGCGCGGCAATGAGTACGGCGCTGTAACCGGCAGGCCGCGCCGCTGCGGATGGCTGGACATTCCGCTGCTTCGCTACTCCAACCTGGTGAACGGGGCGGAGTGGCTGGTGGTGACGAAGATGGATGTGCTGGACGAACTCGAGGAGATCCCGATCTGCATCGGCTACGACGTGGACGGCAAGGTGAGCGACGAGATTCCCGCGGACGTGCAGGGACTGGAGCGCATCAAGCCGGTGTATACAACGCTGAAAGGATGGCGTTCATCTACGGAAGGCATCACGGAATTTGATAAGCTGCCCAAAGCCGCGCAGGAGTATTTACGCTTTCAGGAGCGCGAGAGCGGCGCGAAGATCGGCATGGTTTCCACGGGCCCCGACCGCGATCAGACAATGGTATTGCCGGAATTTGCCGCGGCACTGGAAGAGATTCACGCATAGACTGAACTGGCTGCCTGAGAAATTCAACCTTGGTTTGAGGAAGTGCCCCCATGATCAGCTTTACTGTCCGGATGAGGTTTGCCCAGGAAGATCGGGCGGAGATTGCGGAGATTCTGCAGGCGCTCACCGAGGCGACGCGGCAGGAGCCGGGATGCGTGAGTTACATTCCGCACTGGGTGCAGGGCGACCCGTGCACCGCGCTGATCTACGAGCAGTACAAGGATCAGAAGGCGGAAGAAGCGCACCGGGGGTCGGCGCACTTCAAGAAATATGCGGTGGCGGGCCTTTACCAGAAGATGCTGGAGCGGAACCGCGAAGATCTGGCGGCGCTGGCTTAGGCGTAGCCGGGTTCAGAATAAAAGCAGCTTCTGGTTTGATCGGGACACGCTCCAAACAGACCTCTTCGGACAAGATTTTCTGGATATGAAATCTATGATCAGGAAGGAGTCGTGCCGCTGGGATTGTGCCAGCCGCCGTCTTCTGCGATCAGCGCATCAGCCTGTTTCGGGCCCCAGGTGCCGCGCTTGTAGGGGCGAACTCGAGGATGATGCTTGATTACGTGATCGACCACCAGCCATGCGGCTTCTACCGCGTCCTCGCGTGTAAACAGTCCGCCGTCGCCTTTCATGGCGTCGCCCAGCAATCGCTCGTAGGGCGTTTCTTCTCCCGGCTGTTGTTCCAGCAAATAAAGCTCTCGCTGCTCACCGATAAACTCCTCGCCGGCAAGCTTGACGCGGGCGGCGAGTCCGATCTCTGCCTTCGGAGACAGCCGGAAGCGAAGGTAATTCCCTTTTCCCGATGCTGCCTCTGCGTCCGCGAAGAGCCTCTGCGGCGGCGCCTTCAGTTCCACAAGAACCTCGGTCGCCGTATCCGGCAGATACTTGCCCGAGCGCAGGTACCACGGCACACCATCCCAACGCCATGAGTCAATCATCAGCCGGAGCGCACAATACGTCTCAACGTCGGAGTTCCTGGCTACGTCGGCTTCCTGTCGGTAACCCACGTATTGGCCGCGCACCATGTCGTCCGGTTTCAAAGCACGCATTGCCTTGAACACGGTGGCCTTCTCGGTCTGCACCGCGCCATAATGCCGGCCCGCGGGCGGTTCCATGGCAAGCAGCGCGACAATCTGAAATAGATGGTTCTGGATGACGTCGCGCATGCAGCCGGCGGACTCGTAAAATGCGCCGCGCGTTCCCACGCCAAAGTTTTCAGACATAGTGATCTGGACACTGGAGATGTAGTTGCGGTTCCAGATTGGTTCAAGGAATGAATTGGCGAAGCGGAAGTAGAGGATGTTCATGATCGCTTCTTTTCCCAGGAAGTGATCGATGCGGAAGATCGAGTCTTCAGGGAAAACCGACCGCGCCACACGGTTCAGAGCGCGAGCCGACGCTAGATCGCGGCCAAACGGCTTCTCGACGATGACCCGCGCATTCTCGGCTAACCCCAAGGCGCCCAGGTTTTTGATTACGGTCTCAAAGAGCGAAGGCGGGATGGCGAGATAATGTGCGGGGCGGCCTGCCTTCCCCAGCGCATGCTTGATCGCCGCGAACGTATTGCTATCGTTGTAATCCCCGCTTACATATTGGAGCAGCGAGAGAAGATGCTGGAAGGCACGCTTGTTGTCAATCCCGCCCGATTGCCTGATGCTGTGCGTCACTCGTTTTTGCAGACGCTCCAGAGACCACTTGGGAAAGGCGACGCCTATGACGGGAACGTTGAGCACTCCGCGTTTGACCATCGCATAGAGTGCGGGGAAGATCATCTTGTGAGCGAGATCGCCCGTTACGCCATAAACCACAAGAGCATCGGAATGAGAAGTGCGCATGAGCCTCCGTTCTTCTTGGTGGCCCTTTCCTGATGGCCGCCGAATTTGGATCGCAGTCACGATGATAGCTGGTTGGCGAAAGGGACTCGGCTGAGCGATGCGCTATTCTTTTTGCGTCGGGTAGCACGTTGAGCCCAAATGGGCCGAAGGTTGCGGTTCGGCGAGGAATGCGTGATGAGATCTCCTTCGTTTGAGGAATTGGCAGAACTGATTCGAGCTTCAGCGCGCTTGAAGCGGGACGAGCGAATCGATCCGGACACTCAGTTTTTACGCAACCTGAGCATTGCGGGAAGACATGGAGTCGATCTTTTGAAGGCGATTGAACGGCATTACGGAATCGAGTTCAGCGCAGAGATTTACGATCGCGTGCAGAGCGATCCCGTGAGTGAGTTCGAAGATGCAGATGAATCTTCTGTTGTCCAAACGCTATTTGGAAAGTCGATACAGTCGGACAGATTTTTTACGGTTGGCCAGCTTTATCGGTCCACGCTGCAGGAGTTGAGCAAATTGCCGGAGATGCACGAGCCCCGCAGATAGGACAGGCAGGGGTTTCGCGGAGTCAAAAGATGGTGGGCGAACATTCCTTTGGTCACACCATCTAATGACCTATGGAATTCTTGTGGCGAGACTTTCACATGGCGCGCATTGACCCACACGACAATTCGGGGCTACTATCCGTTACGCCTATGGGAATGGTGAAGGCAAGGGCGGGTGGGTGCGGCTGGCGCTGTCTCGCGATAGGTCTTGCGGTTTTGGGAATGGTGATTTCTGCCGCAACTCTGCCCGCAATGCCGCGAGCTGAGAAGCATGAGACGCGGCACCAGATCGAAAACCTTGAAGATGCCTGGCGCAACGCGGTGCTGAAGGGGAACATCCCGGCGATGGATGCGCTGCTTGCCGATGACTACATGGCCATCTCTCCCACAGGGATCCTGCAATCGAAAGAACAGGCTCTGGCCAACCTCCGCGCGGGGACGGTTCACTTTACTTCGATCGATTTGAGCGATCGCAAGATCCGCATTTATGGGACAACTGCTTTGGTCACTTCGCGCGCCGAGGTTGCGGGCAAGGGCGCGGACGGCGAGATCTCCGGCAGCTACCGATATACGCGCGTGTATGTAAAAGACGAGCGGGGAGTCTGGCGGATTGTGAGCTTTGAAGCAAGCAGGATCAAAGAGCCGGGCGAGCACCGTTGAGCTGAATCTTGACGCGGTCTTGGAACTGCGCCTTTCTTGATATGCAAATTCTGCTGTCGCCACCCGCCGCTTTTGGCGCTTGAGTCTGTCCCTCTAAAATAAGCCGATGCCTGAACTGCCTGAGGTGGAGACGATTGCGCGCGGAGTGGATGCGCGGCTGCGCGGCGACCGGATTGTGGATGCATGGTTAGGGTCGCATCGCGAACCCTTCAAGACGCCGCCAGCCAGACAAGCCGACGGATTGCGGGAACGTCGAATCGTGGCGGTCCATCGCACGGGAAAGCACATCGTGGTGGAGCTGGGACGACGGGCCGAGGACGCGGTTGCTGCCGATAGCTTGCCGGAGAAAGACAGAGAGATCGCGGCGCAATGGATTGTGCACCTGGGCATGACTGGACGTCTGCTGGTGACAACCCCGCAGGCACCGGTGGCGAAACACACGCACGCAAGACTTACGCTCGAGAGCGGGCGGGAGTTGCGGTTCGTGGATCCGAGGCGATTTGGAAGGCTGGAATTTCGTGATCTGCGCAAAGCGGGCGGTTTGGCGCGGTGGGGATTTGTGGCGCAGGGTTTGGAGCCGCTGAAGATCGAAGCCGAAGAGTTTGCGAATTTGTTTCGCGGACGGAAGCTGGCTGTAAAGGCGGCATTGTTGAACCAGACTCTGCTGACCGGAGTGGGAAACATCTATGCGGATGAGAGCCTGTTTCGGGCGGGGATTCGACCGCGCCGCAGGGCGGGGCGATTGACGCGGGCGGAACTGGAGAAGCTGCACCTGGCTCTGCGCGAAGTTCTGGAACACGCGATCCGTTTGGGTGGGTCTTCGGTCTCAGACTACGTGGATGCAGAGGGCGTGCGGGGGTTCTTTCAGCTGGAGCATTGCGTGTATCAGCGGACCGGGGAACCGTGCCGGACGTGCGGCGAGGCGATCAAGCGCATTGTAGTGGCGGGACGGAGCACGCATTACTGCGCACATTGCCAGCATTAGAGGCAGGATCGGAGCCCGAATTGAAGCTGTGAATCTACTGTTTTTTGAAGTCGCAGATGCCAAGTTTACTGTAATCAAAACGGTAGCCCCTTTATGCGCACGGTAAGTAGATGAAACTAAACACACGCGTGAACGGCACGCCGATTGCTAATTAGAGAGTGCCAGTGATGTACCGGCTGCTGGGAAGATTCCGGTGAGCCCGCAAAAACAAGCAGACGCTCGGCAAGAGCAGCCGCCAACGAAGCGGCAGACCAGTCGGGATAGCCTGTAGAAGGCGCGGTGGAGATAACCACCGCCCATAATTTGCTGGGAGGCCAGTGACCAGCGCAGGGACACGAAACGCCACTCGAATGAGTGGCGTTTCGTGCGTTTGGGGGCTGGCTCGAGTCGATGCAGGCCTTCCCAGGGCTGGTTTCTGCATGAGCTTGAGTCTCGACTTGTATGAGCATGAGTCTCAACCTGAAGGAGAAGCCGATTGGCGAAGGCGGCTTATTCGAGTTAGAGCGGTTTGTAAGCATCTTGAATCCTTCAACGTGGCAGTCCTTAGCGCAGGGAATGCATCTAAAAGCACGTAAGGGTTCCCGGGCAGTTACGGTTGTGCCGTGGATGGAGCGAAGACCCCTTGCGCGGTTGCACGGGAGACTGTAGTATCGAAATTGCCTATCAAGCGGCTGAAGCGAACCACCCACATCAGGGTAGAGCCGGCTCGCCGCTGACAAAAGAAACTTCGCAAACAGAACCGGCAAATCAGGCGGGAGCAGCGAAGAATCCTATAGGACGGGCATCACCCCAGGAAACGCTGGCCGAATCGTACCGATCCAGACAACCGGAGAGTGCTGTTGCAGGTTATGTCGGGGCACAAGGTTTGAGCGTTTCGAATAGATGTTTGGCCCCGGAGCTGCATCGAACGAGTAGCGGTTATTTCTGCGGGGATCCTGGCGACGAGCAATCGTCGAGGGAGTAGAAGAGATTGCCGCGATGCACTGGGCAAGAAAGGTTCACCCACTGTTAACGCGTCGTGAGTACGCAAATGTCGTGGTCGATGGCGTTCGAGAGCATTGTTCCCCCGACAAATTGCGCGGCTACACCGACAAGCGGAAAGCTACCCGCTGCGGACTTTCCCGTGTCATTGGGGCGACCGGCAGCGAATTAGAGATTCAGCACTGTCAGCAATGGAATAGCTGAAGCAAGAGACATAAATGCAATCCACAGCAATGTGCCAGGAAGTGCACGCATGACAACAGAACCGACGGTGCCCCAGCCCGAGCTAGGGTCGTCCCAGGCCAATGGTCAGGGACAGTCGCAAGGACAACATCGGCGCCGCAGGCGTCGTCGCAAAAACAAGTCCAACCAGCCAGGCGGGCCGCCGCAGGGGCAGTTGCAGCTGAACCAGCCGCAACAGGCTCAGCCGCAGATGCAAACTCCTCCGGCACCCCAGCAGCAGAGTGGACCGCCCAAACAAGGTTCTGGCCGGCATCGGAAGAAGAAGAAGTTCTTCCAGCAGAAGAGCGGGCCCCCGCAGCCCGGACCGGGCAACAGCATCGCACCTCAGCACAATGGCCGTCGCAAAGAGAGACAAAGAGGGCCGCGCACCTTCGTTGGCCCCATGGATCACAGCTATCGCACCGTGAACGGCAATGTGGCGGATGGTCCTCCTTCGACGATTCCCACACAGGGCAATGGTCACCATGGCTACTACAACGATGTGAACGTGGGGTCGCCAACGGTTGCGGTGAAGGCGGACGCACCGACGCGTATCTTCTGCTTCATCGACGACCTGTTCTTCCAGGCAAAGATCCAGGAGACAGCACGCAAGCTGGGCGTGAAGGTGGAGTTTGTGAAGGGCGAAAAAGAAACGGTGGCACGCATCATCGATTCTCCTGCAGCCCCGACGCTGGTGGTATTCGATCTGAATAACCTGAACGCCAAGCCGATGACGCTGATTCCGAAATTCAAGACGAAGTTCAAGAAGGCGACGTCGATTATCGGGTTCCTTAATCATCTGCAGGGCGACCTGAAGATGAAAGCGATCGAATCAGGCTGCGATACGGTCATGCCACGCTCGGCGTTCTCGCAGAGTCTTCCCAATCTGCTGCGCCGGTATGGATTGGAAGAAGACGACGAGTACGTGCCCCAACCAATTTAAAGAATGCAGGAATTAGGGAACAAGGAAAACAAGGCGGGGCGCCAACATTGATTGTTGGCGCCCCGTTTTGTTTTTCGGTCTTGAGGAACGCAGCGAGAAGGGAGTAAAAGACAAAAAACGAGCGATCAGACTCGGGTCTTTCCGCACCGTCCGCTGCTCACTGTCCAAGAGCTTTTTATTCCCTGTTCCCTGCTTTATCCGGGGGGCCAGGTCATGGGGCGGCCGCCTAGCAGATGGACGTGGATGTGGTCGACCGTTTGGTTGCCGTCTTCGCCGGTATTGATCACGGTGCGATAGCCCCGTGCCAGTCCTTTGGAGCGGGCAATCTCGGCTGCTGCCCAATGCAGATGGCCAAGCAAGGCAATGTGTTCCCTGCCTGCGCGGGCGATGGAGGGAATGTGCTGGCGCGGAACGATGAGGATGTGCGTCGGCGCCTGCGGATTGATGTCCGCAAAGGCGTAGCAGAGTTCATCCTGGTAGATGGTCTGAGACGGGATGCTTCCATCAATGATCTTGCAGAAGAGGCAGTTCATGGCTCGGACCGAGTTTACAGGTGACCGGTGTCGGGTGTCAGGTATTCTCAGGGGTCAGAGAACATTGAACAGTGGTCAATGCGCAGCGAATTGCACAGAGGGCGTCTCAGGACAACATTCTCAAAATTCAATCAACGCAAATTGTGATTGGCGGCGCTTCGCTCTATTTCCCTTGTGTCGTCTCTGGATTCGAGAATGCGGCTAACGGCCTGAGCCAAGGTGCGGTTGAGGGCGCGCAGGCGACCGAACGGCACGTCAACAAGCCGATGCTTGCCGGTTCTTTCCATCAATTGGGCAATGCGCCGACCGTGATCGACGTGCATGACCACAAATAGACTGGCTTCTCCGGCCACCTGAACAATCTCGCCGGCAGAGGGGATTTTATTTGAAAAGCGGTCAGATTTAACCACAATGCAGGAAATAGCGGAACTCACCCGACACCTCAGCAAGATTTGGGACTTCCGACGACCCTCCTTTCCCGCACGGTCGCACCATTTCAGAGATGCCGTTGACGCGGGCAAGGTTGCGTCGGTCTTTGCGTATATATCTGATTTCGTTGATGAAATTGCACGCTTGAGCATATCGGGCACATCGACATCGCTTCCTTTGGCGGCATCAAATTCTCTGGACTGCGTTCTAGATGGTTCTGGGATGGAAGCGAGAGGGACCATGGCAGCGGAAATGGCGCAGAGGTATCGGATAGACGCTCGGTGGTGGTGATGGAGGATGTTAGCGCGCTGGCAGACAAGAAAATGCAATTCGGTTTTTGCAGTTGTGCACGTTGGTTTGAGAAATTGCGCAGCTTCGAGCGATCATTTTCGTTGTCGGAGATTCCACGTGTTTCAACGGGAGCTGAAAACGTCCGGCACAAATTTGACAGCCTCAAATTCTTCTCGCCGTAACTGCGAAATAGGCACGAAAGTGCCTTGTCGGTGCACCCTAACAGTGGATTGACGCGCAACCCTGAGCGTCTTAGGTTCAATCTAGAGTGCATCGGCATCGAGCAAGTGTTGGCTGCACTCTTAAACGGAAAGCCCGCCGCAAGGCGGGCTTTTCTGCGTGTCAAGCAACCCTGATTTCATTGTCTTTTTGTCACATGATTGGGCGCACCGGAAGACCCAAAAACGAAAAATGGACTCCCGGGAATCGGGTGATTCCAATCACATGCAAACGGAGAATCTGGATGCGTGACTATTTCCGGCTCGAGTACGACCGCTCGCATGCCGGCAGTTGAGCTTGGCGCAATTTGCCTCACGCACATAAAATAAAGGTCAGGCCCCGAACCGCTCAGCGCTGTTGCAAAGAGATACGACCCTTACAACGTTGATGTTTGAACGTGCGGAGTCGGATTCTCATCATTTGATGCAGACGCGTTGTGTCTGCACCCAGCACATCGAGGGTTCAACGTGGCGACTACACAACTTTTTCCAATCTACACAAAGATCAGCCAGAAAATTCTGGGTACAGCTGCGGGCCGTCGCGGTGTAATTGGCAACCAAATGGTTGGCGGAAACCAGATGACTGTGGAGGGGTTGGAGCTGTTCTGGCTGGCCCTGCGCTGTCCAATGCACGCCTGGAGCTGGCCGCGGGCAAATCACGAGGAGCGCGTCGAAGGGTTCGATGCGCACCAGACCTGCCATAAGTGCACTTCGAGACGGCTGTTTGATACGAGGGAATGGCACGCGGGACCGGTGTATCGGCGCATTGTACGACCGTACTCTACAGGCGAGGAGTATTCCGCCGGCTTTGGAAAGCATGCGGAATATTCGCACTGATGCGTCCTACGCAAAATAATTCTGGTCCGCGCGGAATGGGCTTTAGCTGGTGTATTCAAGGATGATCTTCCAGCCGTGGAACCGGCCTTACAATTGATCATTTTCGTCAATAAGTTGTGATGATCGGGGTAAGCTAGCAGCCATGCGATTGGCTGGCCCAATTCTGGTTACGGCTCTCGTGTTTGCCTCAGCCCCAAACGGATACACGCAGGACGACGGCGAGAAACCCCGTCGACTGCCGAGCCCGGATCAGATCAAGGAATGGCTGGAAAGCAGCGATTCTGCAAAAGCGATGTGGGGGGCTTGGTATGCCAGCCAGAGTGAAGACACAGTCGGCAACGATGTGTATGTCACGATCATGTCGCAGCGCCTGGCACGCTGGCGGCCGGCGCATCTCAAGCCCAATTCTAATCGCGAAGATGAGGGCTTCATTCACCTCGACGAAGCTGCAATTTCGGAGATCTTGTTTGCGCTGATCGAGAAAAATGAGTCCGTTCCGGTACTGAGCTTGACTCCTATCGCGACGAAGTTTCCAAACGAAGCACCGATTCTTACTTTGCGATTGCCGGAAGCGGAAAGTGTGCCGCTCCTCGAGTCCTGGTACGGCCAGCGGGAACAGGTTGCAACAAAAACCGAGAGGGGGGGTCTGGATCTGTCCGCGTTCGCGGGGGTAGCTGCCATGCTACTGGCGAAGACGCCTCCACCGGGTTTCGCTGCCAGCATATTGGCCAAATTCAATCGAACGGGTCACGTTTACCGTGGCAGACGCGATCGGGGAAGAATCGACGCGAGGCAGCAGTCATGTCGCATGCACTTCAATCGACCGTGACTTCGATCCGCCGCCAGAGTACGATGGCGAGTTTCAAGAATTGCCTCCGCGATTCAAATAAACGAAGCGAAAACCACCTGCCCAATGCTTTCGATCGTCGTCCGAGATGCTCGGTCGCGGCCGGTCGCCGGTCAAGCTCATGTCCCACCTGCACTACCAGCGTGGTTGCCCCGCGATCCTCGAACCGTTGTTAGCTATAACAAAAGGTAGGGTTTGCCGCGCACGGTGCGTTGGCGCTCAGCTGGTGTGGTCGAGGATGATTTTCCAGCCATGGGGGCCTTTGCGCCAGACGAGTGAGAAGATGCCGTCATCTTTCTTGGCTTCGCCGTGGGCGGAACGGGCCAGATGGAACTTGCCGGTGACGAGGGCGATCTCGGATTTGCCGCAGGCGGACGGGAGCAGGCGGACGTCGAGATCGCTGAAGGTGAGAGTGCCCATCTGCTCGGGGGTGGTGTAGTTGCGCAGATAGCGCTCGCGGATGGGCTGGTAGCCCTTGCCGAGCGTTGCGCCGATGAAGGTAGTGTCGGGTGAGTCCTCGTAGGCCTGCATGAAGGCGGGGATGTCGGCGTGGTTCCATGCTTCCGTCTGGGCTTGAATGGCAGCTCGGATTTCGGTTTCGTCGACGCTGGCCGCGGCGGCCTGCGGTGCGGTTTGCGCTGGGGATGCCGGTGGGATGGCGATGAGCAACAGGGCGAGGAACGGCAGGACGCGTTTCATGGAGGGCCTCCTGGGGCGGTGTGTACGAGGAAAGATTACAGGAGGGGCTGGGCGGATTTGCATTTCCTTCAGGGATGAAGCGCTTCGTTCAACTTTGATGCCGAATCGGGCACGAGTGCGGTGCTGCTCAAAGGAACCGAAGTTAGTCAGGCTTGGCCTACAATCTAACTATGGCTGCTGCAGCAGAGACTTCCCCATTTCGCGTGGTGCACACGGTTTGTTCGCATGACTGTCCAGACAGCTGTGCTGTGCTGGTGACGGTGGATGCGGATGGACGCGCGGTGAAGGTGCAGGGCGATCCTTCACAACCGGTGACGCAGGGGTTTCTGTGCGGCAAGGTAGCGAAATATCTGGATCGGGTGTATTCGCCGCAGAGGATTCTGTATCCACTGAAAAGGAAAGCCGGCGTTGCCAAGGGGCCCCTGAACCGCGGCGAGGAGCACGAGGCCTTTGAGCGCGTGAGCTGGGATGAGGCGCTAAACGCGATTGCGAGTCGGCTGCAGCAGATCAGCGACACGTACGGACCGGAGTCGATTCTGCCTTACAGCTACGCCGGGACGATTGGCGTGCTGGGCTATGGGTCGATGGACCGGCGATTCTTTCACCGCCTGGGTGGGAGCCAACTGGACCGCACCATTTGCGCCGAGGCCGGTGGGGTGGCGTGGAACCTGGTGTACGGGAAAAAGCTGGGGACGCCAACCGAGGACTTCAAGCTGGCAAAGCTCATTGTGGCGTGGGGCGCCAACATCCACGGCAACAATATTCACCTGTGGCCAATGGTGGAGCAGGCGCGGCGCAATGGAGCGCGGCTGATTGTGATCGATCCCTACAAGACGCGAACGGCGGCGCTGGCGGATTGGCATATCGCGATCCGGCCAGGTACGGATGTGGCGCTGGCGCTGGGGTTGATGCACGTAATTCTGCGTGAGGGCCTGGAGGATCGGGGATACATTGCGGAGATGACGCACGGGTTCGACCGGCTGGCGGAGCAGGTCCGCGAATACACACCGGAGCGCGTGGCGACGTGGACTGGAATGACTGCCGGAGAGATTGAGCAGCTGGCACGCGAATATGCGACGACACGGCCAGCAGTACTGCGGCTGAATTATGGTGTGCAGCGGAGCGAAAACGGCGGGACGGCAGTGCGCGCAGTGGCGATGCTGCCGGCGCTGACGGGCGCGTGGAAGTATCGCGGTGGCGGTGGGTCGTTGTCGACCTCGGGTGCGTTCGCCTGGAACAAGCGGGAACTGGAGAGAATGGACCTGGCGCTGGATTCTCCGCTGGGGCGGCCGGCGCGGACGGTGAATATGTCGCAGCTCGGCAAGGCGTTAAATCAGGGAATAGGGAACAGAGAACAGGGATTGGAAGACCTGACTGCGGAGCCCGGGAGTGACGTGCTGAGTGGCGGGCCGCCGGTTCATGGTCTGTTTGTGTACAACTCGAATCCGGGGAGTGTGGCGCCGAACCAGAACGCAGTGCGGAAGGGGTTGGCGCGGACGGATCTGTTTACAGTGGTGCACGATCTCTTCTTCAACGACACGACGGATTACGCCGACTATGTGCTGCCGGCGACAACGTTTCTGGAGCACACGGATATACAGGGTGCGTACGGGCACTATTTTGTGCAGTTGTCGCAGCAGGCAATTGAGCCGCCGGGAGAGGCACGGTCGAACGTGTGGCTATTTGGACAACTGGCGCAGTACATGGGGTTTACAGAGACCTGTTTCCGAGACACCGATGAGCAGTTGATTCGGCAGGCGCTTTCGGTGGGGCTCGATGGACGCTCGAAGAATGCAGGGATGGAGCACATCAGCCTGGAAGATCTGCAGGAGCAGGGGCACATTCCGCTGGCCTTCCATCGCGATCCGGAGGGCGCACCGTTTATGCCGTACTCGTCGGGAGCGATGGCAACGCCATCAGGGAAGATCGAGTTTTATTCGGAGACGCTGGCGAGGCAGGGTCAGGATGCTCTTCCGGGTTTTCAACCTCCAGTCGAGTCACGCTGGAGCGAGGGAGCAAAACGTTTTCCACTCGAGTTCCTGAGCCGCAAGGCCGATAACTACATGAACTCGACGTTCGCCAATCTCGATGGTCACCGAAAGATGGAAGCGCGCACGAGCCAGCGGCTGGAGATGCATCCCACGGATGCGAAGGGGCGCGGGATCGCTAACGGCGATAAAGTGCGCGTGTGGAACGATCGGGGAGATATTCTGCTGACGGCGCTGGTGGATGGCAGCGTTCCGGAGGGTGTGGTTGCGGGGAGGATGGACTGGGCCAAGTTCAACCAGGGTGGCGCAACGGGAAACGCACTGACCAGCGAGCGGTTGACGGACATCGGTGCAGGGGCTACGTTCTACTCCGTACTTGTAGAAGTGGCGAAGGTGTAGGCGGAGCCCGCAACAGGGCGCTGAGTCATCCTCATCAAAAAAGACACCGAATTTGTGCGCTGAATGCACTCGAGTCAGGCGTGCAATATGCGCCGTGCCAAAGGTCTGATAAAAGGCGGTAAACTGAAGCTATGTCGTGGATACCATTTGGAGTTGTTCTTGTTCTGGCCATCGGCTATATGTCGATAAAGCGTTCAGGCCAGATTTCGTCAAAAGAGGCCTCGGAATTCCTGCGGAACGGAGCGATGGTAATCGACGTGCGAAGCATGAACGAGTTCGAGTCAGGACACATTATGCAGGCATACAACATTCCCCTGGACCGCATTGAGATGATGGCATTGTCGACGATAAGGGACAGGAACAAGGTGCTCTTGCTGCACTGCTCCACGGGCGTCCGCAGCAACCTGGCCAAGAAGAAGCTTATCGATATGGGGTTCAAGAATTCCTACAACCTGGGATCGTATGAGCGCGCCGCAAAGATTGTTACCAACCAGTAGAGCGGTTTCGGAATACAGGTGTAATCGCTAAAATCCAGCAAAATAGAAAAATGGAAGCTGCATTTCGATTGCGTCTTGCGACGGAGGAAGATATTCCGGCGTTGCATGCGCTGATTGAGGCCTCGGTGCGCGGATTGCAAGCAGGAGACTATACGCCTGCGCAGATTGAAGGCGCGCTGGGAACGGTGCTGGGACTGGATACGCAGCTGATCCGCGACCGGACCTACTTTGTTGCCGAAGCGGTTGGGGCAGACTGCGAAGTACGAGAGAAAATCGCTGGGTGCGGGGGATGGTCCAAACGGAAGACCTTGTTCGGCGCCGATCTTGGGCCCGGTCGCGACCACCCCAAGGACAAAGACCTGTCTGTGGGGACCCCTACTTGGCGAGACAATTCCTTGCTGGATCCTGCGACGGATGCGGCGAAGGTGCGAGCTATTTTTGTGCGCCCGGAGTTTGCGCGTCAGGGGCTTGGGTCGCTCATCCTGGCGACGGTTGAGGATGCTGCCTGGGCAGCGGGATTCCACCGGTTTGAGATGGGATCGACGCTGACGGGCGTGCCGCTTTACCGACTGAAAGGGTACGTGGAGATGGAGCGGATCGCGGTGCCGCTCAAAAATGGCGAGGCGCTGCCAGTGGTGAAGATGGTGAAGGTCCCCGGGTGACCGCTTGCGGGTCGTTGAGCGAATCAGATCAGGGGAGGCTACCCCCCCACCCATACTCTGTACAGAAAGCTCTTGCTTGCAGAGGTTTACGCGCATCAGATCACTGCAAAGTCTTCTCCCAATTAAGGCTTAGCCGCAGAGTCGTCTTACGATTGGACTTAAGAGCGCGGGTGAACATCCCCTTTGAGAATCTTGGGGGGAGTTCGCAAGAGCTTTTCTGTTGGCCTCATCATGAAATCATTATGGGCTGTCATGAGGTAATTACCTGCAAAGGCCGGAGAAGTATTTTAGTAATGGAATGAACAGGTTAGAGACATAAAGAACCTCCAGGGGCTTGACATCGCATGAGGTGAACCCCTTCCGTGAGACAGATTGGGGCTTCCGGTTGAGCAGGACTGGCGCAGCGCGGGAGGGTAGTGGAAACGGAGAGATCAGGAGACGTTCGCAAAGGGGTCCTCGAGCGAGGGACATTGGGGAGTTAGCAGCTCGGCTCCATCTTGCGTGACCAGCATGTCATCTTCGAGGCGAATGCCGAATTGGCCGGGTATGTAAATGCCGGGCTCGTCGCTGAGTGTCATGTTGGCTTCGAGGCGCGGGTTCAGATCCCAACCGAACATGTTGTTGTGCACGAAGTAGGGCCACTCGTGCATGTCCATGCCGATGCCGTGGCCGACGCGGTGGGTGAAGTATTTGAAGCCGGGGCCGTAGCCGCCGTCGACGATGACCTTGCGTGCGGCGGCATCCACATCTGCCGTCGGCACACCGGGGCGCGCGGCGTGGAGTGCTGCGGATTGCGCGTGCTGGACGAGGTCGAAGACGGATTTCATCTTGTCGGCAGGTTTGCCGAGGACGAAGGTGCGGGTGATGTCGGAAGTGTAGCCCTCGACCTCGCAGCCGTCGTCGAGCATGAGGATGGAGCCATCGCGGAGCGTTTGCGGCTTGGCTGAGCCGTGTGGCACGGCGGTGAATTCATCGACGTTAAGGCTGGCTTCGCCTTCGAATCCGACGTGGTGGTAGGCGGCAGCGACGAGTGCGTGGACATCGACGGTGGTCATGCCGGGAGTGAGTGACTGCGCGACGGCACGGTAGACCAGCAGCGTGGCGCGGCACGCCAGGCGCATGCATTCGATTTCGTGCGCATCCTTGATCATGCGGCATCCGGCGGTGATGGGCGAGGCAGAGACGATGCTGAGATGCGGATTGGCGGCGCGAATTCCTTCAGCGAAGACGAAGGCCATGTGCTCGTCGAAGCCGAGGGTGGCGGAGGTGAGGCCGCGATCGTGCAGGCCTTTGCCCAGGGCGACGTAGGGGCTTTCATCTTCCTGCCAGGTGAGGACATCAACGTTGCCGGCAAGCGGGCCTGCGTTGAGCAATTCGCCAGCGCGGCCTTCTTCAAACCAAGGACAGACAAGGAATGGCTTGGAGCGTGCGGGCAGGACGAGAGCCCAGAGACGTTCTCCGCCGTAGAGGCGCAGGTTGGCGAAGTACACCGAGGAACTGGTGGAATTGGCGAGGACAACGGCATCGATCTTTGCGGAGGTCATGAGCTGGCGTGCGCGCTCGATGCGGGCCTGGCGCTCGGGGTTGGTGAAGGGCCGGGCCTGGCCGGAAAGATCGGGGAGCGCGGCAATCGCCGGCGGTGCTGCCGTTTGGGCTCGCTCGCCCGGAGGTCCGTCGATTGCGTGCGCGGATTGTGGGCGAAGCGCGAGCGAGGCGGCACCGGCCGCCGTTGCAGTTATGAAGTTGCGACGTGAGAATGCGATGGTGCGGGACATGGGCCTCCAGGGAAAGGGAAAGCGGTTGTTTCCAGAGTAATTGAATACAACGCACCTTTGGTGAGTCAGTTGGAATCCCAGGTCTCAGAATCGAGACCTGGGGCACCCAGCTCATTAGTTGGTGATATTGAGCCCCTCGGACCCTTGCGACAAAAACAAAGATGGATGTCGCAGGGATGGGCCATGCGGTCACCAAACTTGCGCAACCAATCGGTTGCGGTTCTATTGCATGTTGGCGATGGCTAACGTCATGCAATGCTGTTCGGTGACTTCGCATTGGAGCATGTCTTCGGCCAGGAGATTCCAGCCGACGAATCCTGCGAATTTCCCGTTTGGTGATTGCGCTGGTGTGGGCGCAAGGCCATCCCCCGTTTCGGCGTCGTAGTCCTCGTGCATCGAGCCCCACTTGGCGATATCGCGATGGATGTCAGCGGCCAGGGTGACGGCTAGCCAGTGGGCTTCGTCATTGAATCCGTAACGGCGGAGAGCGATCCAGTCGAGGAAGTTCGCGTTGATCCAAATGGGGCCGCGCCAGTTGGAATAGGGGTCGATGATGGCCTGGTTGTTGTAGGCGGGGTCGAAACGGGAGAGGCTGCGGAAGCCGTGATCGGAGCGCATCTGCATGGGGTTGAGCAGGTAGAGCGAGATCATGCGGCGGCCTTCGTCGCGTGGAAGCAGGCCATCGAATAGGGGAAGGAAGTTGGACCACGAGACGACGCGGACCACGGCGCCAGTGTCGCGGCGACGGTTCCAGAACATGGCGTCGCGCGAAGACCATAACTGGCGCAGGATGGCGTGGCGGGTGTCGAGGGCTTCGGCCTGGTAGATCCTTGTATCCACCGGGTCTCCGAGTTGTGCGGCGATCGCCGCCATGGCCAGGTATTCGCGCATGGCGTAAACCGAGGCGTCGACGGCGAGGATGGCGCTGCGGTCGTTGGCATCGTTGGTGAGTGCGGCGTTGTTGTCGGCGCCGGATTGCATGGCGTTGTCCCAGAACCAGAGCTTCCACTTTTCGTCGTATTGTGTTCGGCGGCGGTAGTCGAGGACGCGCTTCATCGCGGGCCAGACGGGGCGGATCCATTCGTAGTCGTGCAAGTTTTCGGCAGCGACTACGGCCCCTTGCGCGAGGAATGGCTTCATTGCGAATTTGCCAAACAACGGGCGTGGACCTTTCGGGGTGATGCAGCCGGCCACATAGCCGTCCGCATCGGCAGAGCCGGCAAAGCCAAGCACCCAGTCGCGGAGGTACTTCGCGTTGGCGGGATCCTGGTCGGCCCAGTGGAGGCCGATGAAGAAGCCGTCCCAATCCCACATCTGGTTGTAGTAGCCGGCGGGGATGAGGTACGCGTGCTTGATGTATCCGTCGGCGGGGCGGATGGTTTGCGGGGCAAGGCGGTCGAACTCCTCGGTGAGGTCGTGGAGGAGGGCGGTGGCGTTGGGCTGATCGGAGGGAGATTGAGCCGAGGAGAGTGAGATCGGAATCAGGAGAGCGACGATGAGGACGAGATTGGTGCGGACTATGCGGCGATGGATTGGCACGGGGGAATGATAGCGCCGTTGCCTGCCGAATCGAATCTGCTCAGTCGATTGGCTTCGTCGCCTGCTCGCGTTGAGTTTGAATGAGCTGGTAGACGGTGCGGGCATCGGGAATGTCGAAGAAGGCGAGGCTGGAGAGCTCGATGTCGATCTGGTTGCGGCGATTGTTTCGGCCAAACGCCCAGTTAGGGCTGGCGAAAGCTGTTGGTTGAAATTCGATCGTGCCGATGCCGTCGGCCCGAGTGGACAGAGAGGCGGAATCCAGATTGCGCAGGTAACCGTCGATCAGCTTTCTATTGAATCCGGTGCTCACCACAATAACGCGCTTGTTGGTAACGGCGTAGTAGGTTCTGCTCTTCTTCCATGCGGTATAAATGAAACGGCCCCAGATCAGGTACTGTCCCATGACTACGAACGGGATCCCCCAAAGGGCGAAGAGAGCTGGCGCGGGGTGCGAATTTCCTGAGTTGCCGAAGTGGCCGGTTACACCCCACTCCCAGAAGATGGCGAAGCCTCCCCACAACAGGCTGAATGGAATGGCGAACAGGTCGCGTTGATGGAAGATGATTTTCCGGAGCGGCTGGCCGGACCAGAGCAAGGATTCTCCGGCGAGCAACTCCGGCTGGATTTGGGCAAGTACATCGCTATAGATCCCGCTGAATGATGTGGCCATGGCTACTTTGAGCTCATTATCGCTCAATTTGGCATTCGACTTCGTGAATGCGGACAGTGACGATCGTGTGGATGTTTTGAACGCTATTGAGAGGGTGTGGCTGGAAGGATTTCTATGTAGTCGAGGGCGGCGGGGTCTGTGCCGCCAGGAGTGCCTTCGATGCGGATCTTGTCGCCGGGTTTTAGGCCGACATTGTGGACGATGTGGCGGGTGGAGTTATCGCCGTGAAGATGAGAAGTGGGCAGCGTGGCGTCGGCGGACCAGGAGGCGTCTGGGTTGGGTGTCTGGCCGTTGATTTCGAGCGAGAATTTGGCGACGCCGCCTTGCAGGTCGAAGTATTGGACGGCGATGTTGAAGCGGCCGGGCTGGGCGTTGTATGTCCATTCGGCGGCGCAGGTGGGCGCAGGGGCTGAAGCCCCTTCCTCTTTCTCTGTCCTTGCGGCACGACTAAAGTCGTGCCCTGTTACAAGACCTTGCTGAGTTTCGGAGCTGGACACCGGCGAGAGCCTGCAGGAGACGGCTTTGCCGCCGCTGGCGTCTTCCCAGGGATTTACGTCAATGACTTTGTAGCCGGTGAGATGGGCGTCTTCGGCTTCGAGGCGGTTGGGGTAGCGGCCGGCGCGGCCCTGCGCATCGGGGATTCCGCTGAGTTTGAGGAAGTACTGCGTGACGGCGTCGCGCCATACGATGGCGTGGCCGGCCTGGTACTGGAGGCGGGCGAGCATGTCGGCATAAAGCTCGGGATCGATCCGGGCTTTGAGCGACTCCCAATCGGCGACGAATTGCGCGGCTTGCGCGGCTCCCTGGTAGTGCGAGTCGTAGAGGTACTGGATGACGGTTTTGCCGTCGTGGAGTTTGAAGGTGTAGGGGACGTGGTGGAAGAAGAGAAGCAGGTCGTCGGGAGTGGTGGCGGCGAATTCGTAGACCTTGGCGACTTCCGTGTCGTCTTCCTGCGCGCCCTTGCGGCCGAAGACTTCCATCTCCTGGCCCAGCGCCAGGATGGTGTCCTGATGGTTTTT
>Ga0209004_1000053_pt1 | contig 31833 bp, 22 predicted proteins | sample TexAe_RefH0_M1_FD_187948 | JGI IMG/M metagenome (GOLD analysis project Ga0209004, IMG submission 187948) | Forest soil microbial communities from Davy Crockett National Forest, Groveton, Texas, USA - Texas A ecozone_RefH0_M1 (SPAdes) (version 2) | ecosystem: Environmental > Terrestrial > Soil >... | reverse complement strand
GCATGAGCGTAATGGCCATGGCCGCCCACACCGGTTGCAACACGGTCTACGGATCGACCTCGCCCAACAACCCGCATCCCTATCCGTGGATGAACTCGCTCTTCCAGGATGGCATCACCATCGGCTGGCTCATGGGCGAAAGCTTCATCGTCGACCACGCCCGCCGCTCCGTCATCCCCGAGCGCCTCACTGACGTCATCCTCAACCGCGAAGGCAAGGGCATCACACCGCGCGAGTTCTACGAGTTCACCCACTTCACCGACGCCCTGATGACCGATCAGGAAATCGTCGAATTGCCCAAGGTCTGGGTAGTCGGCGGCGACGGCGGCATGGGCGACATCGGCTACCAGAACATGTCGAAGGTGATCCTGCAGAACCGGCCCAACATCAAGGCCCTCATGCTCGACACCCAGGTCTACTCCAACACCGGCGGACAGAACTCCGACTCCACCCCGATGCTGGGCGGCAACGACATGAACGTCTTCGGCTCAGCCACGCAAGGCAAGAACACTGAGAAGAAGACCGTCGCCGAAACCTTCCTCGCGGGACACGGATCGCCCTTCGTCGCGCAAGTCTCCATGGCCAACGCCCCGAAACTCTACCGTGCAATTCTCGACGGTCTGGAATATCGCGGCACCATGTTCCTGCAGTGTTTCACCACCTGCCAGCCCGAGCACGGCGTCGCCGACGACATGGCGCTCTTCCAGGCGCAGCGCGTACGCGACTCGCGCGGCGTTCCCGAGTTCGTCTTCAATCCGCGTCTCGGCGAAACCTACCAGGAAGCGCTCGACGTCACCGGCAACCCCAGCAAGGAACTCGACTGGTACGAGACCAAGCTCAAGTCCACCGGCGAAACCATGCGCTACACCGTAGCTCACTGGTGCACCACCGAAGCCCGCTTCCGCAACCACCTCAAGAAGATCAAGCCCGAAGCGGCCGAGAAGCTGATTCACCTCGACAACATGCTGGTGCGCATCACGCAGCAGGATGTTGTCTATCGCCGCTACCTCGACCCGTCGCACCGCTCCTTCATTCCCGACTTCGGCGTTTACATCAAGTACGAAGAGAACGGCAAGATCGAGTACCGCGCACTCTCCCGCCAACTGGTCATGTTCTGCGTAGAACGCCGCAAGTCGTGGCGCATGCTCCAGTCCAAAGCCGGCGTCGTCAACAAGGAATACATCGCGCAAAAGGCGCTGTTAGCCGAAGTAGACGCAGGCAAGATCGCGAAAGACGAATTCTTCGCCCACGCCCACGAAATGCTGGCAGAGAAGCTAGGAACCGCAACCCCGGCCCTGGCCAAGGCCTAGACTGGTGGGTGCCCCATCCTTGCGTAGCAAGGGTGGGAAGGGACATCAGCCCGAACCAACATTCCACCAAATCAAGAAACACCGAAGGCGGACGATCCAGTCCGCCTTCAATATTTTTGGGAAGATTCCGTCCGGCAAAAGAAGACACCAGAGAAGGCAAGAAGTGTCAGGGCTGGATTCTGAGACATGGAATAGCGTCTGAATCTCCCTACGACGCAATCTCCTCGGCAATCTCCGTCGCCGGGAAGCTCACCACGCCCTTGCGATCGAGTTCCGATTCTTCCTGCTCCTCGCGCGCTTCAGCTTTTTCCTTCTTGCTGGGCTTGTGAACATCAATGGAACCGCTTAGGACGGCTCCTTCTTCGATGTAAATGCGACTCGTTGACAGATCACCCATCAGCGAACCGTCGCTGCGAATCTCCACGCGTTCACGGCTATCGAGGTTGCCGCACACCTCGCCCATGATTACAACTTCGCGGGCACGGATGTCGGCCTTTACTCGGCCCTCTTTGCCGATCGTCACCCGGTGCGCCGGCGCGTTGATCGAGCCCTCCACGCTCCCATATACGTAAACAGGATCGGAAGCCAGAATTTCACCCTTGATCACGATCGATTTCCCGATCATGGAGTATTGATTCCCCGCGGAGGAATTCGGGGTTGCGGGCATCTCGGCGAGAGATGAAGCTGGCGGTTGATCCGAGTTGGCATTGGCTGACTGCTTGAACGTCCCCATGGGTTTCTGGTCCTTTCGTCTCTCGTCTGCAACAGCAGGGCTCGCCGGGTTCTCATAAATCGACGCCGGATCGCGCGAAGTTTTGCGTTGCTGACACGCAAACCGCGCCTGTCTGTGTCCTGGTCAAATCTTGAACCTGCGCGAGCCTGTAGAGTTCCACGATTGTACCCATCAATCATCCCAACCGAACCATTACGTGAGTATCGTCAGGGGGTGAGACTTTCGCGAATTCGCGGCCAGGTGGCCACAACCACCAATCCAGAATGCGTTCCGCATTTCCGAAAGCTGTGCCCCGATCATCGCGGCTTGATCGCGATGGACGGGTCTTCGGCCGAGGTCAAGCCCCCTCTCACCACATTTCCTTCCAACCGTCTGAATCTAAAACGAAAAAATCCACTCCCCATTTGCAGGTAATTTCCCGCCATTGGAGCACAATGAAGTTATGCAGATCAGGCCAGCGATAGTCAGTACTGCGCGCGACCATCTCAGATTCACACCGAAGTCATCTGGGTGAGGCATTAAAAAGAGGACGTCTGCCCCTAAGTCCAATCTTGAGACGACTCTGCGCGCAACGCCAACCCGCAGACAACTTTAGGGCGGGCAGCCTCCCGCAACTCGCTGAAAATATGTATCTTCCTTGCAGAGTATGGGTGGGGGTGCCCAACCGCAACCGTTTGGTTGCATATCGCTCTGCGTGGGCGCTCGGGCACGCGCGCGCAAAACGGAAACGCGGACCCTGAGGTCCGCGTCAGGACTGGACGAGCATTCCGCTACCGCGCAAATTTCACGAATTTCCGCCCTGCATATAGCCGGAAACCGCCTCCGGGATCGGCCATGATCTGCAGCGGCATCGGCCGCTTCAACGCTTCGTCAGAAGAAGTTCCCACCGAGAAGACATCGTGGGCGCCGACATCGGTGACCACAAACTTGTCCGCGACAAAACCCACGCCGTAAACGCCCGCAGGCAGGTTCTCGCTACCGAACTTGATAGGAACTTCAGTGATAAAGTACGCCTGGTACTTGGCAGCCACGTCGCTCGAGTACCCGCTGGTGTCAACCATCGTGGACAGCAGGTAGTAGCCGTCAGCAAACTTGATGCCGGTGGAGTTCCGCAGCTGCGTAGGGGCGGACTGGGCCTTGTAATACACGCTGGCCGGAAGCAGTTTCTGTGTGTCGGCCGGCTTGAGAACCGTGTCGCCGCCCTGGGCCAAAGACCGCGCAGGCGAAGCCATCGCGGCCAGAGCCAGCGCGGAAGCGCCCGCGAATTTCATGATTGCCTGAAAACGCATGGTGGAACCTCCCCTGAATAATGGAATCGTCCCGGAGTATACAGCATCACTCTTTGGTCGGCCATCCACCCCCAGGTTGAAGCTGCTCGAAGAGACGCTGCAATTCACCTATCCAACAATCGGAGCATCTAATCTCGCAGGTATAATCGCTCTGTGTCGACCACATCCGACATCGCGCTCGATACCGCACAGGCAGCAGCGAAGCTGCGGGCGCTTGAAGATCGCCTGCGGTCGCTCCGCAGCGTGATGGTGGCCTATTCCGGCGGCGTGGATTCGGCATACCTCGCAGCAACCGCGCATCGCGTTCTGGGCGGCAAAATGCTGGCGGTTCTGGCCGATTCCCCGAGCCTGGCCCGTCGCGATATGGAACAGGCGAAGGCTTTCGCCGCAGCGCAGGGCATTCCGTTGCGGGTCATTCAGACCGAAGAACTGGACAAGCCTGAGTACCAGCGCAACGACGCCAATCGCTGCTTCCACTGCAAGACAGAATTGTTCGACGGCATGAAGAAACTGAGAGCGGAGCTTGGCTTTGCGCAAATCGCCTACGGCATGAATGCCGACGATCGCCGCGACTACCGTCCGGGCCAGCGTGCGGCCGAGGAGCATGAGGTGCTGGCGCCGCTTGCCGAGGTCGGGCTTACCAAGCAGGAGATTCGGACGCTGGCGAAAGCCGCGGGCTACACGCTTTGGGATCGCCCCGCCGCTCCGTGCCTGTCGTCGCGCGTGGAATATGGTCGCACCGTGACCCGCGAAGTGCTGGAGCAGGTCGAGCGCGGTGAAGAGAGTCTGCGCCAATTGGGTTTTCGCGAATTTCGCGTCCGGCACCACGGAGAGTTGGCACGGGTGGAGATTGCGCGGGCAGAACTGGCGCAGGCGCTGACCGTTGAAATGATGGATACGATCTCGACTGAATTGCGGAAGGCAGGGTTCCAGTACGTGACGCTCGATTGTACGGGTTTTCGTTCCGGGTCCTTGAATGCGGTGCTGCCGGCAGAAGTGCTGATGCGGCGCGGCGCGTAGGTAAAATTTCATTTCCATGCGAATCGGATATTTGGAGTGCTTCTCCGGCATCAGCGGCGACATGCTGCTTGGCGCGCTTGTGGATGCGGGTGTGCCGTTTGATTTGCTTGAACAAACCACTGCGGCGCTGAAACTGGGCGCGCATTTAGAGATGCGCAAGGTGAGCCGCGGAGGCTTGGCCGGAACCAAGGTCGACGTCATCGTCGCAAACGAGGATGCAGCGGCACACGACCACGCGCATGGCGACGCGGGCCATGTTCACGAGCATGATCATCACGAGCATTCACGCGCTCACTCGCATGAGCATCACTCTGGGCATGACCACGCGCATGAACATACGCACGCTGACGGCACCGTGCATTCACACCCGCACTCGCACGAGCATTCGCATCAGCCGCATCGCTCGCTTTCCACCATTCTCGGGATCATTGATCACGCACCGATTGGCGATGCGGTGAAGGCTCGTGCCAGCCGCGCATTTCAACTGCTGGGCGAGGCAGAAGCGAAGATCCATTCCATGCCAATCGAGAGCGTCCACTTCCACGAAGTGGGCGCGGTCGACACCATCGTGGATATTGTCTGCACAGCCGTGGGATGCGCACATCTCGGTGTCGATCGCTGGCTCGCATCGCCGCTCAATGTCGGCAGCGGCACCGTGGAATGCGCCCATGGAACCTTGCCGGTGCCTGCGCCGGCTACTTTGGCACTGCTGGGAGATGCGCCTGTCTATGCCTCCGGGCCGCCAATGGAGCGCGTAACACCGACCGGCGCGGCAATTCTTCGCATGCTGAATGTGGAGTATGCTTCGCTGCCTACGATCCGCGTCGCTGCCTCAGGATACGGAGCCGGTGGACGCGACACGCCGGGTCAGCCTAATCTCCTTCGGCTGCTCGTCGGCGAAGAAGCTGCCCAGAATTCCGCTGCCGAGCCCATCGCCATCATGGAGACCGTGATTGACGATTCCAGCCCGCAGTTGATCGCCTACGTCAGCGAACTGCTCCTGGAAGCAGGCGCATGGGATGTGTATCGCATTCCCGTGCAGATGAAGAAAGGGCGCACCGGTGTTCAATTAACCGTGCTTTGCCATCCGGATAAAGTTCCTGCGCTGCGCGATCTGATTTTTCGCGAGACCACGACCATCGGCATGCATTGGCGCGTCGAGAACAAAATCTCCCTGGCCCGCGAATTCAAGGAAGTGCAGACCGAGTGGGGTCTGGTGCGCATGAAGATTGCTCGCTGGCCATCGGGCGAAATTGCCAATGCCGCGCCAGAATACGAAGATTGCAAGCGCATCGCCGCTGCACATTCAGTCCCACTGAAACAGGTCACAGAGCAGGCACGGCGCATGTTTGCTGCCGTAAATGAGGAGGAGCGCTGATGGATCGCGCGCAGATTGAAGCGCTGCTCAACGATGTGAAGGCAAATCGCACTGCAGTGCCCGACGCTCTGGAGCGGCTTAAGGACCTTCCATTTGAAGACCTCGGCTTCGCCAAACTTGATCACCATCGCGCTCTGCGCACCGGAATGCCCGAGGTGATCTTTGCCGCCGGAAAGACCCCCGATCAAGTTGCGCGGATCTTCATGCACATGGCCAAGGCTGGCGGAAACGTGCTGGCCACGCGTGCATCGCGGGAGTGCTTCGAAGCAGTGAGCAAGGCAGAGCCGCACGCTACCTATCATGAGACGGCCCGCGCGATCACTCTCGATCAGACCAAGGCTCCTGCGGGCAAAGGGAATATTTGCGTAGTCTGCGCCGGCACCAGCGATCTGCCCGTCGCCGAAGAAGCGGCCGTTACAACACGGCTCATGGGAAACCCTACCGAACTGATCGCCGATGTGGGCGTCGCAGGAATTCATCGTTTGCTGGCACAGAAGGTATCTCTGCAATCCGCACGCGTCTTGATCGTCTGCGCGGGTATGGAAGGCGCGCTGCCAACGGTAGTGGCAGGCCTGGTAAATGCCCCGGTGCTGGCCGTACCCACCAGCGTGGGTTATGGCGCGTCGTTTGGCGGCGTGGCTGCCCTGCTGGGCATGCTGAATACCTGCTCACCCAATGTATCGGTGGTCAACATCGACAATGGATTCGGCGCGGCGTGCATCGCCTCTCTCATCAATCACATGGATTAGAGTGCGCCGTCAGCGTCCGATTCCGGTCGCGCGAACTCACTTCCCCGAGCATTCTCGGCCATCTTCTTCAAACAAGCGAAGATTGATTCCGCTCGAGGTGATGACTATCACTGTCCTGCAAAACCCTGTGCGCGAATGATTCTTGTGTAGTTCTTTCGCCTGCCCGGCGGTCGTTCCGCTGGCGCGGATGCTAGTCGACACGATCGCCCGCCGGCGCAATCGCCCGTGGCGCACAGGGGATTATCGTGGCCCGTTCCAGATTGCCGCTGTTGCGCAGGATCTCGCAGATCTCTTTTCTGCTCTTATTCCTTGCGCTCCTGATCTTCACATCGATGCGGCCTGCTTCGGCAAGCTCGGGCGACATCCATATGCGCGCGCCAGTACGGATGTTCTTCATACTCGATCCGCTGGTCGCGATCACCAATGCCCTGGCCACGCACGCCTTGTATCGCAGCCTTCTCTGGAGCCTGGTGATTCTGCTGCCGACTCTATTTCTGGGGCGATTTTTTTGTGGTTGGATCTGCCCCATGGGAACGCTGCAGCACTTCGTCGGCAACATGCGCTCCGAGGCCAAACGCGGCAAGCAACGCATCGAATCGAACCGCTATAAGCGCTGGCAGACGATTAAATATGTTGTGCTGATCGCGGGCCTTGCAGCCGCCTTCTTCGGTTCCATGGTGATCGGCACGCTCGATCCCTTCAGCCTCCTGGTCCGTTCCATCGGTCTGGCGCTTTTGCCCGCATTCAACTACGCGTCGCGCGCTGTACTCCTGCCCATGGAGCACAGTCATGTTGCCGCGATTCGAACCATCGGCGAATCGCTGCACACAATCCTTCAGGCCACGATTCTTGACTTCCGCCAGGCTCACTTTGCGCAGAGTCTCGTGTTGGTCGTTCTCTTCCTGCTCATCCTATGGGCCAGCATGCGCGTCACCCGCTTCTGGTGCCGCGCGATCTGTCCCTTGGGCGCGCTGCTGGGCGCGGCGTCGCGGTGGTCGATTCTCGGTCTGCACAAGGATGCATCAAGCTGCGACAAATGCAACCGCTGCCTGCAGAACTGCCAGGGCGGCGACGATCCGATCGGCGGAGCGCCGTGGCGCAAGTCGGAGTGCCTGATGTGCATGAACTGTGTGGGTAGTTGCCCGCATGGATCTTTGCAGTTTCGGTTTTTCCGCAAAGAGCGCGAAGTTGCGTCGCCTGACCTCGGCCGCCGCCGGACCTTGACTGGACTAGTTGCCGGAGCCGTCGCAATTCCGCTGATGCGCGCCAACACCGGGCTTGGCAAGAGCCGCCAAGACCGCTTGCTTCGTCCGCCCGGCGCCGTCGATGAGCCGGATTTCCTTTCGCGCTGCATCCGCTGCGGCGAGTGCATGAAAGTTTGCCCGAACAATTCGCTTCATCCCACTTTGACCGAGGCCGGGCTCGAAGGACTTTGGACGCCCACGCTCGTTCCGCGTATCGGTTACTGCGAGCCGAGTTGCGTGCTGTGCTCTGAAGTCTGCCCCACCGGCGCTATTTGGCAGATCACGGCAAGGGACAAGGGCTGGGTTGTCGGTGTTGGCGGAAAGCAAAACCAGACGGTCCGCCTTGGTACGGCGTTCTATGACCGCGGACGTTGTTTGCCATGGGCGCTTGCCACCGATTGCATTGTCTGCGAAGAGTGGTGCCCCGTTTCTCCGAAAGCTATCTACGTCGAGGAAGCGCAGGTGATCGACTCGGCAGGAAATACGAAAACCGTAAAGCAGCCGCGCGTCGATCCGAGCCGGTGCGTCGGGTGTGGCGCGTGTGAGTATGCATGTCCGCTGCAGGAGCACACGGCGGTGTACGTCACCAGCATTGGCGAGAGCCGCTCGCCGAGCAGTCAGATTCTGCTGAACAGAAGTTAGAAGGGGCTGAATAGAGATGAAGCATTTGAATTCGTTTTCAGTTGGAGCCTTGGTTGTCCTCTCGTTCGGGACTGTTTTGGTTGCGGGATGCAAAACGAAAAACGCAAACCCATTTCCGGCATCGAGCGCAATCGCCGGCTGGGAGAAATCAAGCGAGACGCGGACCTTTGAGCCAAAGGATCTGTGGCAGTACATCGACGGGGACTCCGAACAGTTCATTCAGGCCGGCGTGGTTTCGGCGGCCACATCCGATTACAAGTACCAGGGACAAATCGAAGCCGTGGTCGACGTGTACACCATGGGTGGACCTGATGGCGCGCAAACGATTCTGGAACGCGGACAGGCGAAGGACGTACAGACTGTTCGCCTCGGCGACGAGGGCCTGCAATATGCGCAGAGTGTGAGCTTCCGCAAAGGCCGCTATCTGGTGCGCATTGTTGCTTACGAATCTTCTGCGTCCACTCCGCAGGCGCTGATGGCGTTGGCACATGGTGTCGAGACAAACCTGTAAACCAGTGCGGCAGAGGGAAGAGCCGCCTCTACAAACGGAAGGAACACAATGAAGAACCGCCGCGAATTTCTGAAAGGCGCAGCCACGGGAGCTCTGATCCTGGGTGCAGAGAGCAGTTTTGGATCGACACTGGCGCTCGACCGGCCGAGTGAAAAAGACAAAGCGAAGGTGATCATTGCGCGCGATCCGGCTTTGCACGGTCTCGACGGAAAGCTCGACGAAAAGCGCGTTGGCGAACTGCTGGATCGGGCGATTGCCGCCTACACGGGCCGCAAACATCCCGTAGACGCATGGAAGCACATTGTTGTTGAAGGTGGCGCCAAAGACAAGGTGATCGGACTCAAGACCAACGGGCTCGGCGGCAAAGGCATCTCTACACACGCTGTCCTGGTCTTCGTGATCGCGGAACGCCTGCAACAGGCCGGCGTGAAGCCAGGCAACATCCTGGTGTGGGATCGGAATGCCCGCGACCTGCAGGCATGCGGACTGACGATCAACACCGATCCCAGCCGCATTCGTTGCTTCGGTTCGGATGTCTCCGGGTTCGAGGATGTCGTCGAGAACTGGGGATCATCGCACGCACGGTTTTCCAGAATCCTTACGCGCGAATGCGCCATGGTCATCAACCTGCCGATTCTCAAGGACCACAGCATGTCCGGCGTCACTTTTGCCATGAAGAACATGTATGGCGTGGTCGAACGCCCGCAGGATCTGCACGCTGGCGGCTGCAATCCGGGCGTTGCCGATCTCAATGCATTTCCGGTAATCCGCAAGAAGGTCAAACTGACCATCGGCGATGCGATGACCTCGGTGTACGAGGGCGGACCGGGGTTCAGGCCCGAGCATCTGTGGCAGCCGAACGCGTTGATTGTGGGCGAAGACCGTGTGGCGATCGATCAAATCGCGTGGGGAATCCTTGACAAGAAACGCGTCGAAGTTGGACTGAAGACGCTGGAAGCAACCGAGCGGCCACCGCTCTATATTGCTACTGCCGCCGATGAGACGCATGCACTGGGTGTAAACGATCGGCAGCGCATCAAGCTCATCGAGATCTGATTGCGGGAACGGTGCATGACCAACGAAAGCCAACGCGAGCCGAACCAGACCGAAGACGCAACCGCGCCAACTGCCAACGGAATGACGCGGCGCGAAGCCATGCTGCAACTTCTGCGTACTGGGGCTATAGCGGCCGGCGCTGCGGGGGCTGGCATCTGGCTCAGCGAGCGCAGCCGGCGTCCAGTAGCCGCAATCGCTGAGCAGGCGCGCAAAGACCATCGCATTGCTGCGGATCAGAAATGGCCGCAACTCGCCGTGGCGCAGTACACGATGGACGGGCGCGGTGCGCAAGCCGGCGAACCTCGCGCTCTGGTGCAGCAGGCACTTGAAAATCTTGGCGGAATCAGTCGATTCATCGCTCGTCAAGACGTTGTCGCTATCAAGCCAAATATAGCCTGGGATCGCACGCCCGAGCAGGCCGCCAACACCAATCCTGAACTCGTGGCGGAAGTTGTGCGCCAGTGCTGGCAGGCCGGCGCCAGGCGCGTCATCGTCACCGACGTGAGTTGCAATGAGGCGCAACGCTGCTTCCATCGCTCTGGAATCGAAGCTGCGGCAAGGGCTGCGGGAGCGGAGGTGATTCTGCCCGATCCCGAAAAGTTCCGCGAAGTGGACATGAGCGGAGTGGTGTTGAAAAGCTGGCCAGTGTTCACGCCGTTCCTCGAAGCTGACAAGATTCTCAATCTTCCGATTGCGAAGCATCACGAACTCACGGGCGCCACACTTGGCATGAAGAACTGGTACGGCATCCTCGGCGGCCAGCGCAACCGGCTCCACCAGCAGATTCATCAGAGCCTCGCCGATCTTGCGGCCTTCATGCTGCCGACGCTCACCATTATGGATTGCTACCGCATCCTTCTGCGCAATGGTCCGACCGGCGGCAACCTCGAAGACGTCGCGCTAAAGAAGACCATCGTCGCTGGAACCGATCCCGTGGCGCTCGATGCCTACGTGGCCAAAGCCTATTGGAACCTCGACCCCGAGCACCTGCCGTATTTGCAAATGGCTGCCAATCGTGGCCTGGGAATGGTGGAGTTTGAAAAGCTGGCAGTGAAGACAAGCCAGTTGAGCTAGATCAACCGCGAATGTTCGCCGAGTAACGCGCATTCGCAACTAGGGAAGAAGGAATTATGAAAATATTCAGTTCACTCTTATATGCAGCGCTTGCATTGTCCCTCTTGCCGGCTCTGGCGCAGCAGCCGGCCGCGCAAACAGGCAAGATTCATGGACGAGTGATCAACTACACCGGTCAGCCGCAACCGATCGGCCTGATCTGTCTCTCAACCGACAACGGCGTTACGGTGGCCTATTCGTTTCACGTGGACGCGCGTGGAGACTATGCAGGAGAGGCGCCTGCCGCCACCTACACGCTTGTCTATCGCATGCCAGATACTCCACCGAGCTTGTGGATCGACGCCATCAACAACATCACCATCACTGCCGGCAAAGACCTGGAACAGAACGATGACATGAGCCGGCAGGAGTTCATCGACGAACTCCCCGACGAACAGAAGAAGGAACTTGCGGATCTGAAGAAACACGATGCTGTCGCCCAGAATCAGGAGCAGTTCATCAAGACAATCAATGCTGATTTAAACGTTGTCGCGCAGGATTTGAAGGACGCCGATAGTGCGCGGAGCACGGCTGTCAAGAGCCTGGGGAAGACAGTTGATGCAACGGAAATCGATGCCAAAGCCGCCGCAATCAAGAGTTCCAAATGCGCCGAGGCCGAATCCCTTACACTTAAGGACCTGCAAACCATCAAAGAGTCGGGATTGAGCGCAGATGAAACCACTCTGTGGGAGAACATGGGTCGGGCGCAGGTCGGTTTGAAGAGGTACGACGAGGCTGAGAAATCGTACAAGCACGTTCTCGAAATTCAGGCGTCCAACGGAAGCCCCAAGCCCGACGTGCAGGCATTCGCGAATGCAGGTTTGGGCGAGGTTTACGCGCGCACCGGCAAAGCAGCGGACGCAGCCAATGCCTTTGACCTAGCCGCTCAGTTAGACACGGCACACGCAGGCATGTACCTCAGGAATGAGGCACTCATCTTCTTGCAAGCCGAGAATGCAGAAGCCCAAGTTGCAGCCGCCGAAAAGGCCATCAAAGCTGAGCCGAAGGATCCGACTCTTTATTACATCAAGGCAAACGGCCTCCTCAAGAAATCGGGCGTCGATTTGACCAGCAAGCACATCGATCTGCCTCCGGGCTGTGCCGAGGCCTATCAAAAGTATTTAAGTCTTGCCCCCGGTGGCTCGTACGCGGCAGAGGCGCAATCCGTACTCCACCGCGCAGAAAGGGGTACGAAGGCCGCAAAATGATGGCACATTCCACTTAGCTCCGCGGCCGCATCTGGTTCTCAACTGAAATGAAAACTGCGCGTTAAGTCGGCGACCATGCGACGCCTGCGTACCGCGCGTTAGAATCCATCCGGGAGATATTGATGTCAATCACCCGGACCCAATCCCGCCGCACATTTCTCAAGACCAGTGCAGCCGTTGCCGCTGCCGCGCTGGTCCGCCCGCGCCGAGGATTCGCAAGGTCAGACGATGCGCCGCAAGTTGTGCCGCCGCTCCGGCAGTTCGGTTATGGCGATGTCGAGTTGCTGGAAGGGCCAGTGCGCGAGCAGTTCGACCGGAACCACGCATTTTATCTCGCGCTCGATGAAGACTCCCTTCTGAAGCCTTTTCGGCAGCGCGCAGGCCTGCCGGCGCCAGGCGACGATATGGGCGGGTGGTACAGTTGGGCGCCCCTCAGCGACCTCGACAAGCCTGGCGATAACGGCTTCGCACCCGGTCACACCTTCGGACAGTACCTGTCTGGCCTCGCGCGCGATTACGCTGCCACCGGCGATAAGGCTACGCAGGAAAAGGTGCATCGCCTCGTCAGCGGATTCGCGCCCGCAATCACGCCACATTTCTGGGATGACAATCGCTTCCCTGCCTACATCTACGACAAAATTTCAATCGGGATGATCGACGCGCACGAGTTTGCGGGAAGCCCCCAGGCATTCAAAGCTCTCGATGCGGCGCTCGATTCCGTATTGACGCGTCTGCCGCCAGGAGGCATCTCACGGGCCGAGCAATATGCGCGCCCGCACAAGGATGAATCATTCTGCTGGGATGAGCCGTACACTCTGCCCGAGAATTTCTTCCTCGCGTGGCAGCGCGGCGCGGGCAGCCGGTACAAGGAAATGGGCCAGCATTACCTTGCCGACAGTTGGTATTGGGACCCTCTGGCAGCCGGAGAAAATGTGCTGCCCGGCAAGCACGCCTACAGCCACGTCAATGCGATGAGCAGTGCGATGCAGGCATACTTTGTCCTCGGCAATGAAAAGTACCTGCGCGCCGCACGCAACGGATTCGATTTTGTGCGTACGACGCAAAGCTTCGCCACCGGCGGCTGGGGGCCGGATGAGGACTTCCGCAAGCCAGGGAGCGGTGAGATCGGCGAGAGCCTGACTAAAACGCACTCCAGCTTCGAAACGCCGTGCGGTTCGTACGCGCACTTCAAGATCACGCGCTACCTCCTGCGCACCACCAAGGACAGCCGCTATGGCGACAGCATGGAGCGCGTGCTTTATAACTGCATCCTCGGCGCCAAGCCAGTTAAGCAAGACGGTCACGGGTTCTACTACTCCGACTACAACAACAGCGGATCGAAGATCTATCACTCCTACAAATGGCATTGCTGCACAGGTACGTTCTCGCAGGTCACAGCCGATTACGGCATCAGTTCGTATTTCGGCGATGACGAGGGCGTTTACGTGAATCTCTTTGTGCCTTCACGCGTGACGTGGAAGCGCGGCGGCGATCGCGTAGTTCTAACGCAGCGAACGGAATACCCACATCGGCCGGCAACGCAAATTGAAGTTGCTCCGGACAATGCCGCCGCATTCGCCGTGTTTATGCGCATTCCGGAGTGGGCAGGGCCAAAGACCGCCATCGCCGTGAATGGCAAGCGCTCCGCGACTGGCCCGCATCCCGGCCAGTTCGCGCGCATTCAACGCACATGGAGAAAGGGCGATCGCATTGAGGTTGAATTCGACATGCCCACCAGGCTGGAAGCGGTCGATCCGCAGCATCCGAAACTGATAGCCGCTGTACATGGGCCTCTGGCGCTGTTTGCTGTAGGAGAGGTACCGGCAACAGTGCGCCCGCACGAGTTGGCTGCGGTAGCGCAATTGACTCCAGGCTCAACAGACTGGCAAGCCAAAGCGTCGATGGACAATATTGAGATGCGACCGTTCACGGCGATCAATGATGAGCATTATCGCCTGTACCTCAACGTTGAAAGCTGACCTGGATAGCGTCAGACAACGGGCCGATCGACGTAGCCGCTCATGCATGGAATACAGTCTTGCGCCAGATTCGATCAATGGAAAAGGTGTAGCAGTGACCTTAAGCGTTCAAGAGCAATTCGGGCAGATTGATATTTATGTCTTTGACCAGATCTTGCGCGGGAACATTGCTCCGGGTATGCGCGTGCTTGACGCCGGATGCGGTTACGGGCGCAACTTGGTCCATTTGCTGCGCGAAGGCTGCGAGGTCTTTGCGCTTGACCAGGACGCTGAAGGTATTGAACACGTTCGCCGGATCTCTGCATCGTTGGCGACGGGATTGCCGCCCGAGAATTTTCAGGTTGGCCCCATCGAACGAATGCCTTTCTCTGACGCATTCGCGGACGTAGTCATCTGTTCTTCGGTGCTTCATTTCGCGCGGGATGACAAGCATTTTCGAAGTATGCTGGCTGAACTCTGGCGAGTCTTGAGGCCGGGCGGGATGCTGTTTTGCCGATTGGGTTCCAGAATCGGAATGGAATTCGAAAGAGTTGGCGGGAATCGATTCATCGTTGGCGACGGCTCGAAGTGGTACCTGGTGGACGAAGAGATGTTGATGGACCTAGTGGAAGAGATGAATGCTGTGCTCGTGGATCCGCTTAAGACAACCATCGTGCAGGACTATCGCTGTATGACGACATGGGTGCTGAGAAAGAGAAGAGGCTGACTGAACGCGTGAGCGAACTGGCACGCATCCAAAGCAAGAGCCCCCTCAATAGAGGAGGCTCTTGAATGATGACGCGCGAAGCGCAGTTAGCCGCACCGCAGGTGCTTAAGGACGGTCGTAGAAGCGGAAGAACAGCGACGGCTTGGCGCATGGCTCTGCCCTCGCCACGAGTTCGGTCTGCTGTTTGTCGTTGATCGGCGTGAAATCGCGCGCCAGTTGTACATTCTCTTCGAGCTGCGCGATCGTATCGCAACCGATAATCACGGTGCTGACCGGCCGCGACAGCGTGTAGTTCATCGCTTCGCGCATCGTCAGCGTGCCGGGCTTGTCGGTCTGGATCGTCATGCCTTCCCACGAGTGCTTCTGCTGCTCGATCGGCGGCGGCGTCCACGTCGACAGGATGCGCCCGCGACCCGGAATCTTCATCCCGATGATGCCCATCTGCTTCTCAACCGCCAGCGGCAGCAGTGCGTCGTTAAAGCTGTAGTGGTGCGGATCCGCTGCATTCATGGCCATCAGGATGCAGTCAAAATCATGCCGGTGGATGCACTCAATCAGTGCATCTGGCCGATAGTGCCCGGTGATGCCGAGATAGCGCACCACCTTCTGCTGCTGCATGTCGAGCAGGGCTTCCATCGCACCGCCCTTGGCGAAGATCTGGTCCACGTCGTACATCGTGCCGACATCATGCAGTTGCCAGAGATCGACGTGGTCGGTCTGGAGCAACTGGAGCGACTTCTCGATCATGCGCATGGAGCCTTCGCGGGTACGCTCCTTGGTCTTCGTGGCGAGGAATGCCTCATTGCGGCGCTTTGCCATCACCTTGCCTACATACTGCTCGCTCCAGCGATCGGGACCGCCGTAGATAGACGACGTATCAAGATAGTTCACGCCGAGATCAAGGGCGCGATCGATGATCGGCACCGCAACATCAAAGTTGTTGCCTTTCTCGAGCGAAGCCTGTCCGCCCAGCGAGAAGATGCCAACCTTGTAGCCGGTCTTGCCAAGATTGCGCGTAGGCATGGCCGCCGGAGTGCGCGGATTCGACGGCAGGCTCGGCAAGGTTTTATTCGGCGTAACGGCAAAGGCCGAAGGCGTAAGCAGCGCCGCAGTGGCTGCTCCGCCGATCTTCAAAAAGTCGCGTCGGCCCTGATTGCGGGGCGAAACCGAGTTCTCTTGGCTCATGGAGTTGCTCCTGGAAAGATCGAAATACGGGCGACACCATCTTAAACCCACCCGCTTCCCCACGCATTTCCGGGCGAATTACCAGAAGAAAGCCCGGTCGAACGGTGCAGATCGGCCGGCTTTCGTTCCATGGGGGTAGCTGCTTTGGGGCGCGTTGATTTGCTACTCTATCGATCAGGGAGTCCATTCATGACCATCTCTTCCCCGTTCGTCGTCGTTCCAGTTATCGCTGCCGTCTTCTTTGCGTGCATCCTATGGGCAACCGGGGGCACCGCCGATGGAAAGACCGAAGACCACGCTGAGCACGGGGCGCACTAGAGCAGTTTCCAAAGCCGTTCATTGACCGCGCACTGCACCTGGTCCGTGATCGGGTTATCGCGCATCGAAAAACACTCAGAACAAAGGGCCGCTGCATTGAAGCGCAGCGGCCCTTTGCTTGCTTTGCGACTTACTGGTCGTGCTTTTTGTCGGCCTTGTCGTCTTTCTTTTGATCCTTGTTGTTTGGCTTCTGATTGTTGGGTTGCGGTTTGTTCTGCGGCGGAGGAGCGACCTGGCGGTTGGCCGGAGGAGGCGTCGGCCTCTCCTGGGGCTGGTACGCGGGTCGCTGCGGAGGTACGGCCTCTCGTTGCTGCTGTGGTGGTGGTTGGACAGGCCGAACCTGCTGCGGATTGTTCACCGGCGGTGGCGGCGTCGCATCGCGCCGGTTGTTTTGTGGAGGATTGTTGTCCTGCCTATATTGCGCAGGTGGATTCTGGGGCTGTGGCTGATTCGGCCGCGCCTGTTGGGGATCGGTCGGCTGCTGGTAAATTGGCCGATTCTGTTGCGAATTCGGTGGGAGAGGCGCAGGCCTTCCAGTCGGTTGCACACCGGGCGCTACAGGCTGCGGAGTTTGCGGACGATTGTTGTAATTCGAAGGCTGGTTTGGCCTCCCTTGCTGCTGGTAGTTTGGCGGCGGTATCGGCCTGCCCGTGGGCTGGACACCAGGGGCAACCGGTTGCGGATGCTGCTGCTGATAGGTGTCGTTTGCAGGCGGATTCTGGTTCACCTGCGGGTTGGTTTGCCGCTGGATTCCCTGCGCTGGGTTGGCACGCGGCGGAGTATAAGGCACATTGGGCGAGTTGGGCCGCTGTTCCGGGTTGCCCTGCGTGACGGGACCCTGATTTCCTCCCATGCGGTTCGGAACCTGGTGAGCCGGTGCTGCCACAATGGTGCGTCCCGGCAGCGGCCGGATCTGGGGTTCTTGCCTCACGGGCGGAGCAACCGGAACTGCGCCCGGTCTGGCCGCGATCTGCTTGCCTTGTTGATTGATGAGAACCGGCCTTTGATTGGAAACCGGAACTGGACGAGCCACCGGGCGGGAGACAATGGCTCGCGGCGAGGGAGCCACCTCGGGCTGCTGAAGCGCGCGCGCCTGCTGCATCTCGCGCGGATCAACTCGCACCGCAACATTGCGCACTGACGCACCAGAAGCGAAATCATTCTGCCGCATGGCCGTCGCGCCGCGCGTCTGGTTGACGTAGGTAATGTTGGTCACGTTGACGATATTGACGTAGGTGTTCTGCACGTGCACCCGCGGAGATTCGCGAATGTTGGTGATGTTCACCTGATCGATATAACGCGGGCTGCAGTGATACCAAGGGCGGTATGCCTCGCCGGGGCCCAGCGGGAACCAGACGGAGAGACCGCCACCTCCGCCACCGAAATGCACGCCACCCGCGAAAACCACCAATGCAGGCGACCACACCGGCCACACATTGACGGGCCCTGGGACCCAGCCCCACCGGTTGTTGTAGTTGACCCACCGGCCATAATGGAACGGCGCATACCCCCACGACTCATCTTCGACCCATACCCATCCCCAAGGATCGCGATCGATCCAGTGGCCGTAGTGATAGGGCTGCCAGTCTGCGGAAACGTCGCGTGGGAACCACACCGCTCCGTATTCCGTTGCGGGTTGCCAGTCGCCGCTGGCGTCAAGATCGGCCGCGCCTGGAATGTCGGGGCTGACGTATTGGAACGAGGCCACCCGCGACAGTTGCTGATCTCGCTGCTGGCTCCAGGAGTCCAGGTCGTCAGGGCCGTTCGGTTGCAGCCACTGCGGATAGACCGGATTCGATCCGGCAATCTCGATCGACTGGCCGTAACCGAGTTCCTGCCGATAGTCCCCGGCGGCAGTAATGTCCGCGAATTGTCCCAGATTGGTAAAGACGGTGGCGCCGTCGGTGTGAAGGACATCCACGCGCAGGTCGCCTGCATTCCCGAATTCCACATTTCCGTTTGGCGTGCTGACATCAAGCAGTTGCCGAGGCCACAGTCCGAAGCTGTGCAGATGGACCGACCCCTGGGCAATGCCGAAGTTGATGTTGAATGCTGAATCATCGACGAGTGTGACGTCGGAATTCGGACCGATCCGCACGTAGGTTTGCCCCACCTGGATTTCGGCGCGTCCGTCCGAATCAGTAAAGATGCGGTCGCCCGGACCAACTGGCAGATTCGGATATGCCTGGCCCCAGTCGTCGGAGGTAACCGGCTGAATCGAGACGTTTCCGGATATGTAGGAGATCCGGCCGGCCTCGGGCGGAGGGTCGTCCTGGGCGAACGCTGAACAACTGATCGCCAGCGCCGCTCCGCATAAGGCGCTAATCACTAACTTTTGGGAGGAGTAGAGAGCAAACATGAGCAAAATTCCTTTCATTTCGTACTGCGCCGGTCTATTTCGCCAAGGCTACGAAGCGAGTTGCCAGAAATTCAAAGGCTTTCTGTGCCTGTTACTCACGACGACCTGAAAGCAAACCAGTCTTGTGGATTCAAACTACGGAGAATACTAACCCCGGCTCAGCGGGAAAGTAGTACAAAGATGTTGAAGCGTAACCGTGAAACCGAGGAACCGGTCGGCACGCTAGACCGTATTACGAGGGGTGAGGGTGAATCTGATGAATCGGAAAGCGATCTGTATTTTGGCCGGAACAGCTTTGGTTACAGGCATTGCGGGCTGCCGGGTCCACGTAGATAAGGATGCAAACGGTCAGGAAAAGAATGTCCAGGTCGACACACCATTTGGAGGGGTCCACGTCAATACCGACCAGATTTCAGCAGCCGATCTGGGGCTGCCAGTCTATCCGGGCGCCGAGATTGCGAAGGACAAGGAGCACGACAAATCCGCCGACGTGAACATGGGTTTTGGCGAGTGGACCCTGCGCGTTCGCGCCGTGAACTATGCAACTCCTGATTCCGAGGACAAGGTATCAGGGTTCTACAAGAAGGCGCTGGGCCGGTACGGCGACGTCATCACTTGCCAGGGGAACTCTCCGGTTGGCACACCCACTGCGACGTCAGAAGGGCTGACCTGCAGCGACAACGGCAACCATGGCAACGTGAGGATCGATGACAAGGATATTGGCGTCCACGGTGGACTCCAGCTCAAGGCGGGATCGAAACGCCATCAGCATATCGTCGGATTCCAGGATCCTGAAAATGGGAAAACACGATTCGCCCTGGTTGCGCTGGATCTGCCGGCCGGTGGAAATGCCGGCAAGAGCGATTAGGCTCTAACGGCGTCGTCAAACCCCTTAGCAACGACGAACCAGCATTATTTGCGGGCATTCGGGGTGTGATGTCATAGAATTCCACCTCAGGTATCACACCCCATCTCATCGGAGCCCCAAAAGATGCGCATTTCGATTGCCCGCCTTTCCCCGGCGGCACTGCTGGCTGTTGCCGCGGTTTTGTATGCCGCCGATAAACCAAAGCCGGCCCCCGCCCCCGCAACGGTAGATCCTTACTCTGAAGTCCAGCCCGCCACCGAATCCCTCGACATGACTATGTATCAGCGGATTCGCGACGAAGGCCTGAACCACTCGCACGTAATGGAGTTTGCCTCCGCGCTGATGGATGGCATCGGGCCCCGCTTGACCGGCTCTCCCAACGTGAAGAAGGCCAACGAATGGACACGCGACACGCTGACCAAAATTGGACTGGAAAATGCGCACCTGGAAGACTGGGGTGAGTTCGGCCTCGGCTGGCAGCAGATGAATACTTGGGCGCGTATGGTCACGCCTGATACGGCAGTTATGATTTTGCAGGCTACGCCGTGGTCCCCGGCAACGCCCGGTCCCGTCACCGGCGACGTAGTCTTCGTCAATATCCAAACCGACAAGGACTTTGATCAATACAAGGGCAAGCTCGCCGGCAAAGTGGTGTTGTACGGGGCCATGCGCGAGGTGCCGCCGGTTGAGAAGCCTTTATTCGATCGCAACACCGATAAGGAACTGGAAGACATCGCCGAGTTCCCGGTGAATGCAAATGCGGGTGGTCTTCCGCCAGAGATGCAGGCCCGCATGCTCACACGCATGGAACGCATGCGCATGATCGATAAGGTCGCGCAGTTCTTCGCCGATGAAAAAGTGGCCGCGGTAATCGAGCCCAGCCGCGACGGCAAGAACGGCGGCGGTAGCGGGGGCACATTCTTCGACGACAACGGCGCAACACTGGGCCGCACGCCCTACCTGGCCGACAAGCGCGTCAAGATTCCTGTGGCCGTCGCCGCAATCGAGAGCTATGGTCGTCTCTACCGGCTCACGCAAGCCCATGTACCCGTAACCGTGGAGATCAACATCGACACCAAAATCACCGGCGAACATGAGCACGCCTACGACACAGTCGCCGAGATCCCCGGCACCGATCCCAAACTGAAAGATCAGGTCGTTATGCTCGGCGGACACCTGGATAGCTGGATCGCAGGCACCGGCGCCACCGATAACGGAGCCGGCACCATTGTCGCCATGGAGGCCGTTCGCATCCTGGAAGCTCTCGGCGTCAAGCCGCGCCGCACCATCCGTATTGCCCTCTGGACCGGCGAAGAGCAGGGCCTGTTTGGATCAAGAGGCTATTGTAAGCAGCACTTCGGATCTGCCGCTCTTTCAACCGCGCCCGACCAGGCGGCGCTGCCTGAATTCATGCGCCGCGCCACAGGCCCGCTTGAGATCAAGCCGGAACAAAAGCTCGTCTCGGCCTACTTCAACGTCGACAACGGCTCGGGCAAGATTCGCGGGGTCTATCTGCAGGGCAATGCGGCCGTCTCTCCGATCTTTGCGCAGTGGATCGCACCTTTGAAGGACCTCGGAGTTACGACAATCACGATGCGAAATACAGGCGGTACTGATCACCTGAGCTTCGATGCGGTTGGGATTCCGGGCTTCCAGTTTATCCAGGACGATCTGGATTATGAGAGCCGCGACCATCACTCCAACCAGGATGTTGTGGAGCGTCTGCAACCCGCTGACCTGAAACAGATCGCAACCGTTGAGGCGATTTTTGTTTACAACGCAGCCCAGCGCGACGAAATGATTCCCCGCAAGCCCCTGCCCGATCCCGCGGGCGAGGAAAAGCGCCGTGCACCGATCGAGGGAATCTTCCCCGGCGCCACGCCACCGCCGCCGGCTCCTGAAAAGCAGTAGATTCGGCTAGTAGCTTTTCAAACGCAAGCCCGCCCGGCGAAAGTCTGGCGGGCTTAATCTTTGCAGGCGCAGTCAAGTCTTTGGCGCGCTCCAAAAGGAACCGAATGTTCTGGAGCGAGAACGAGACTCAACCTCGGCCTCGGCAAGGCATCGCCCCGGGGATTCTGCTACACTTAACCGAGCGCATCAAGCGGGAAAACGCACCAGGCCGCGCCCGATGATACGCATCCGCAAACCAAGTTCGGGGAGTGGCTCAGCCTGGTAGAGCACCTGGTTCGGGACCAGGGGGTCGGAGGTTCAAATCCTCTCTCCCCGACCATTTAAATCCCGCAATTTCAATTAATTAGCGTACCACTTATTTCCGGCCAAACCGGAACCTGGGTCCATTGGGGTCCAATGAGCTTTTCGACGTCCTCGACTGCCGTGCGCGCGTTCTCGGAAACTGATCCGATGTAGATCTAGTTCGTCACCTCTGGCGATGCGTGCCCAAGAGGGCTTGCGCCGTGTCGCGTCGAGAAACGTGGCGTTAGCCAATCCCAGTTCCCGCCGCTCAAACCAAGCGTCTTGCAAGCCGGCCTGGGTTGGCGGTTGACGAGATTCCATCGACTGAGTAGAGAACCATTCCACATAAACGCCCAAGGAGGACATTCCTAAACATTTTCATACCCTGCCTGTCGCGGCTCCGGGGGCAGCTTCACATCGTAGAGCCCTTCGGAGGCGACATTGCTTTGCAGACGATCAACGAGTTGTGCGATCGTCCGGATCAGGAGGAACAGGGCGCGTTCGCGCTCAGAGAACTCGGCTTCGATTCGGGCGGGCGAAGAATCGATGTGATGAATCAGACTGTTCACGAATTCCGGGCGGTGAAGGTGGGTTGCAAGCTGATTTTCGAGGCTTTCTGCAATGTGGAGGAAGATACGCGAGCACTCGGAACGAAAGTCATCCTCGAAGGTGGAAAAGGATTGGGACTTCGAATCGGCTTTGGCAAAGATGCGGAACTGGAGCAGTGGAGCTTCCAGCAAATAGAAGCTGCGTAGTGAGGCTTGCCAGCGGCGGATCCGGTCACGCGCGGCCATATCACCAGCACGCGCCGGGCCGGTTTCGAACGGAACGGCGTCGGCCTGCGCGCCAACGTCGCCGAAGCCGCGATTAATCTGGTCGCGTTGCCTGCGCATCTTTAGCAGAGTGGCTGGCTCGTTCACAAGGGGAATCGATGTGATGAGATCGGCCTGCAGGCGGATATTGGCGATAAAAATGCGCACCATCTCGTCTCCGGCGGAACGAGGAAAGAGCCGCTCAAAAACAAGCCACATGATGGTAATCCCAAGCAGCACCCCAAGGACCTTGTCCCGCGGAAGCGTGAGATTGGTTTGAAAGGAAAAATCGCTCAGGTGGACGATGTAGAAGCCAAAGGCAACTTGCACGCCCGCATACGACAGCCGGGTACTTGAAGTTGCGATCCAGGCCGCAACAAAAGTGACGGTAGCAAAGAGCAAGGTGAATCCGCCGATGTTATCGATGTAGGGAAGGACGAAGATCTGAGCTCCGAGACCTAAAATGAAGCCGCCGATTACGTTGCCGGCAAGGCGGAGAACCTGTTTCTGGCGCGAAGACCCGACCGTGGTGAGCGCGGTGAGTACGCAGGTGGTAAGGGAAGTGGAGAGGCCTGGCCAATCCAGCCCCACATAAAACACGTAACAGAGCATTCCCGCCAAAGTGCCGCCAAGAGCATATTGCAGATGCTCAGGATTCGAGAAGGCGTCGGGAATGAAGATGCGGTTGGTATCGGGCTTGTCTTCGAGCGGTTCGAGCGTGGGATCGGCGGAATGCTCCTTGCTGAAAATCGAAGGCATCAGCGACACCATCGATTCAATCTCCGAGAACATCGGATGGCCGGGACTGGGAGTTGGTTCCAGAGTCGCTTCACAGGGCTGACCATGGGCCTGAAGGCACTGACGAATGTCGGTGAGGCTGCGACTGAGGCGAGCGGCACGCTCCTCGAGTCCGGGCGGCAACGAGGGAAAAGCGGCGGCGAGCGCGGCCGCGAATTCGATGGAGCGTCCTGCAAGTGCAACCAGCGTGCCCATGCGCGCGCGATAGAGCTGGTTGTAATCGGCGCGGGCCACAATGCGACGGAGTAACCCGTTTCCCACAATGGCGAATTGCGCAAGACCGGCCTGTGTTGCGGGTGAAGCAGGCCGCCCTTCGCCGTAATCTCTCATGAGGTCGGCTAGCACGGCAAGGCGGGAATCAAGGCCCGCAAAGAGATCGTCGCGCTTGTTGATCGCATAGAAGACGATTTCGACCGACAGCGTTACCAGAACACCGGTAAACATTGCAGCGACAAGCCAGAGAGTAAGTTCAACGTTTTGTTCCCCAGGGCCGGGCAGGTACCAGATGCCGACCACGTTGACCACCATCACCGCGAGACCGATCGCTACGGCGTAGTTGGCGAGGCACCGGAGCAAGAAAAACACCATAAAGAGGCTACAAGCGAGCCAGATGAAGTGCGTTTCGGGAGTGGAGGCAAAGAATCTTGCGCCGACAGGGATAAACAGTGACCCAATGACGAGTGCAGCAATCATGAAGAACGCTGAACGAGCGGTTGCGATGAGATTCTCGCGGGATAAAAGAAGTGCTATCAACGGACCGATGATGCCACTCGGAATGTGGAAGGTTTCGATCAGGATCATGGTCAGCGTGGCAGAGATGACCATACGCGCCACGATCGTTCCGCGGCCGGGATAGGGTGCGAGTTCCTTCTTCAGGAAATCGGGGAACCACTCGCTGAAGCGTTCCGCGTGCGGAATGCGAATTGCCTCGGAGGCCATGGCTAATCCTTTGCAGCACGAGGCTCGTGCCCGCGGACAATGACCACGGCGGACTCGCCAAGACGGAATACGTCGGACGCGCTGTCCTCAATGCGGATCCGCACTGGGAAGCGCGACGCAAGATGCACCCAATTCAAAGTGCGCTGCACATCCGGAAGCCCGGGAGCCGTGAGATGGCCCACGAGGTCGGTGTCAGGAGTGACGCCAAATCCAACGCTCTCGACAACACCTTTGTAGCGAACTTCGGGACGGGACATGACGTAGACGTCGGCCAGCATTCCCGGCTGGACATGATGCAATTGGGTTTCGCGAAAGTTGGCGATGACCCACCAGACGCGGTTGTCGATCAGCGTAAACAAATGCTGACCGGCGGTCGCGTATTCTCCCTGCGAGATGGTGAGGTTGGTGACTCGGGCATCGAAGGGGGCAACGACGTGGCAGTTGTCGAAGTTGTATTTTGCGGTATCGATGGCGGCTTGCCTGCCGGGAAGTTGCCCTTCCAGCGGCTCAAGTGTGGTTACGTTGTGCGACGCTTCCTGAACCTGCTGATGGCTCTGGTCGAGTACAGCCTGCGCCTGCTTGTATTGCGCCTCGGCGGCCACGAGCCCAGCTTCGGCTAATGCCAATTGCGATTTGGCCTGGCTGGCCGCCTGTGAACGCGAGATCTGCAAGGTGCGCGCCTGGTCAACCTGGTCCACCGTGACGAATTGCCGCGTCAGCAGCGGCTCAATTCGATGCAGATTGTTCGAAGCGTATTCGAGTTCCGCGTTTGACCGCTCGACAAAGGCCTTGGCATTGCCAACATCGGCCTTCGCCTGCTCCACGGCGGCGGCCGCATGGGCGAGGCTGGCCTCGGCGCTAAGGGCGCTGGATTTTGCGACATCGACAGCACTTGACTTGCCTGCGATAAGGCGACGCTCATCGCCGATCTGCCCTCTGAGCGCAAGTTGATCGGAACGGGCGTGTGCCAGGGTATACGCGTAGGGGCGCTCGTCGATATCGAAGAGCGGATCCCCGGCTTTCACCAACTCGTTATCTGAGACATACAAATGCATCACGGGGCCGTTGACCAGGGGCGCCATGCCGATGTAGTTCGCGAAGACCTCCGCATCATCGGTGCGCGGGTTCGCGGTTACCTTGCCTACCACAAAAAGCGCGATGACAGCGGTACAGACAATAACCCCAATGCTGATGGCGCGCCCCACAATGTGAAGGCGGCTATGCGGCGAGTTAGTCATGATTCTTCCTCCAATCAACTGAAGAAGCAGAGCCAAAGGACGCAGGCGAAAAACACCGCAAAGCACGGATACACTACGACTGGCCAGAGGATTTCCTTTTCGAGTGCAAATCGCGCGAAGATACGGTTGGCAATAACGGAAAGGATGATTCCCGCGAAAAGACAAATCAGCCAGGATGGGAAGAAGGAACCGAGAATGCTGACCGTGGGCGCACGCCTGCAGCCCGCGATTTCAGTCGCTAACAGCGCAGCCGGCAGTATCAACGATCGTCGAAAATGCTTCACGGGTTTCTGTCCCTTTCGTCACGCAGCTTTGAATTCATGGGGTCGGGCTCCAATGCTGGGCTTGAATCAGGTCTCCGCTCCGGAAGGCGAGATTCGTGACCTCAAGCAGCAACTGCGTTCGAGCCGAAATGTCCTCGGAACGAGCCTGCGCCAATGTCTTCTGTGCCGAAACCACATCGAGCAAATTGCGCACTCCATAACCGTAAGCCTGGTGTGCCGCGTCGTACGACTCTTCAGAGGCTGTCAACAACGCCGCGGCGGCTTGCTGCTGGCGCAATGCGGTTTGCATGTTGGAGTAAGCGGCCCACACTTCGTTAGCGATCTGGTCGCGGAGCGCATCGATCTGCGCCTGTGCCGCTTTTTTGTCGGCCCTGGCTTGCGCAATACGATACTCGCGGCGCGCGCCGTCGAAGAGCGTCCACTGGAGGTCGAGTGCTGCCGTCCACTCTTCGCCTTGCGCGTAGCTTCGCGGTAAGAGATCCTGTCGGCCGTAGCCACGCGCCAGACCGCCGTCTCCTTTGAGACTGAGAGAGGGAAAGTAAGTGGACTTGGCTTGCTTGATCGATGCATCAGCCGCGCGCAAACGTGCCAGTTGCTGGAGGAGATCCGGACGCTGACTGAAGGCTCGATTGATTTCCTGATTGACAGAATCGGCGATCGAGGACGGAAGCTTTAGCGCATCGATGTCCTCAACTTTGAACTCTGTACCAGGCGCTATTCCAATCACTGTGGCGAGATCGCCGCGCGCCACATCGACCGCTCCGACGGTAGCCTGCAATTCGAATTCCGCCTGGGCTCGCGCTGCGGTTGCCTCCAGTTCGTCGGGTTTAGTAGCGAGCCCGTTCGCGAGGCGTGCTTTCGCGTCTTCTTCAACGGTTCTGGCATTTTCAAGGCTCACTTCGGCGGCCTGACGCTGGCCTTCAGCATTGAGGAGACGGTAGTAGGCTGAGGCGACCTGATCAATGATCTGGCGATGGGTGTCGTTGAAGGCCAAATCAGATGCCAGAAGGTTCGCCTTTGCCACATCAATCTCTCCGCTACGTCCACCGATATCGAACACCAGATACTCGACATGGAGTTCGGGCTCAAAGATTTCTTCCGTCTGGCGGTGGAAGAATTCGCCGATGAGCAAAGGCTGGCGAAGCGAAACTGCGAGGGCGACGGCAATCATCGTGGGATAGAGCGCGCTGCGTGCGATGCCTAGCGCTGCTGCTTTGGATTTAGCTTCCTGCCAGGCAACCCGTGTCTCGGGATTGTGCTGCTGAGCCAGGTCGATTAACTCTGCGAGCGTGTAGATATGGACCGGATCCAGATTCACGGGTTCCGGCGGTTTTCGGGCGGCTTCACTCTTCAGCGTTTGCACGCCCTTTGGCTGCCAAACAACACCCGGTGCAGGTGGGGTACCCTGTGCGACGAGACCGGCAGGGAGCATTGCGGGGGCAAGCAATGCGGTCGTCAAAAGCAAAACCTTCGTAGTCATGTGCCTGAAAAGTAGATCCGTCAGACTTGTTTGACAAAAGTGATGTTTTCGATCAGTACAGAGCGGTGCGGACACTCGCTGGTAGCGAGATCCGCCGATCCAGCCCCAACTAACAATGATGAATTACCGAGCAACAGAGAACAGAAATTCCGACCAACTGCCGGCAACAAATGTGCCGTGTCGAACATACAGGGAACCAACCGCCCAGCAGAGATTACAGCCTAGCACGGTAGTGCGACATGGATGAAGTCCCCATCAGATCTCAACAATTTCGGCGAAACCTGACTGGATGGCCGTCGACGGCCTCCGGACGGTCCATGCCTCGATCGATCCTTGGCCGAACGAACCGAATTGATCGACGTGGATGAACATTACGCGACCTTTCGCGCGCGTCGTCTGGACAGACGCTGCGGCCTGATTTCTCTTTCATACCGCGCACTCGATCAAACCTGGGGCCTGCACTGAGAGGCGATGTATTCAACGTCTTCAACAACCCCGACTTTGGCTATATCGTGCCCAATCTCACCGACCAACTGTTTGGGCAACCCACACTTTCCTTTAATCAGAGTTACGGACAGACTGGATCGCTCTATCAACCTGGCGGCCCGCGATCCCTGCAGTTTATGTTCCGCGTTCGTTTGTGAACATTCGCTTCGTTGCTAAGAGTTAGCGATTCCGCCTGCACTCCTTAAGGTTCCCATGAGTCCAACTTGGCTATGCGTGCAGCATTCCCAGCGGGGTCTCAACTGTCGCGCATGATCGCCGAAGGAGAGATGACGGAAGCGCGTCGCGCGGGAACCACGCTCGCAATCATTACCGCTGCGGCTGGCAAAAGGAGGGCGATCAGCCACACCCAGAATGGTGGCGAGACGATGACGGTTACATCGGCTATCAGTAATCGCAAGAGCGCGAAAGAGAGGAACGTTCCTATCACAGTGCCGACACAGGCAAGCCGGCCTCCATTTTTCATAACCATAAAAAAGATACGCCAGCGTTGGGCTCCGAGTGCAATGCGAAGACCTCGCTCGCGCTGGCGCTGAAGTTCAGCATCACTCTGGGCGCTAAACAGGCCAAGCATACTGAGTATCAGCGCTGTCGCTGCCGACGCGCTGCCAATCAGCGTCGCAATCCGCAATGTTGCCAAACCAGATTGAGCCAACTGCGTGTCGAGGGTATTGATGGCAACAGGAGCTGGGCCGCGCCCTGGAACGTTTTCAATTTTGTGTCGAAGTTCGGCCAATACGCCGCTGTTACCCTTCGGGTCTTTGAGAATCAGCGTCATGCGCGGAAGACAGTCTTGCCACATCGGAAAGTAAATTGTAGGTTCTGCGTGCTGTTCGAATGTCCCGAACACCTGTGATCTGACGACTCCGATGACCTCGGTTCTGACACCACTTTCATCGATGACGCCAGCACCGAGCGGCCTACCGTTGAAGTAGAGATCGGCGGCCTCTTGATTGATCACTCCCACGCGACCCTGGCCCGGAATTCGACGTTCGGGAAAATTTTTCCCTGCAATCAATGGCATGTCGAGTGCGCCGAAATAGTTCGCTGACACGACGTCAGCGTTTAACTCGATGCCCGTTACCGGAGGTGTAAGAGAAATGCGAAACTGTGCGTGCCTGATTGTGCTCGGTGCGTCTGAGTGATCGATAAAGCCGTAATAAATGGTTGGGAGCGGTTTCTGTATCGCATCCTTTGACCTCCTTTTGACCACGCCGATGATTTCGATCGGCTGATCGGCGGAGTCCTGTATAACGACGCCAGCCGTCTGCAGGCCGAAAAGTTCTGCTGCCGCTTCCTCATTTGCGATCGCGATACCGTGCGTTTGATCGCTTGACCCAAACATCCTTCCTGTAACCGGTTGATTGTCGAGCAATTGGAGAGAGTCAGGTGTAAGCCAGGCAATGTCCATTGCAACGTCGCGATACTGTAAAGATGACGATGGCTGAATTCTGAAAGATCGCCACGTTGGCTGATTGCCCGGGAGCCTGGCAGTCCAAGCAAATGGTGACAAGGTGGCCACCGACTTCGCCATCCTCTCAACTTCGCTGAAATAGCGGGTGTCAACCTCTGGCCCCTCTGGTAGCACCTCTGCTTGTACGGTGAGCAAGATCGGATTGCCCAGGCGATGCCCCGCACCTGTTTTTAACGCTGAGTGAAGACCATCGAGGAGAAGTCCCGTACAGATCACGAGCATGCAGCACGCCGTAATTTGTCCAACGACCAAACCAGATCGCAGACGCTGGATTGCCTTCGAGGGCAAACCGGTTTCACGCTGAAGAATCATCCAGGGGCGATCCGTTACGGTTCCAAGGACGGGCATCATTCCGCAGATGACCGTAATGACTATACATGCCATTGAGGCCGTGAGGATTGGGAGCAAATGTGGTGCGAAGATAAGTCGTTCCGCATCCTCTTCGAAGAGAAACGCCGGGATAATGTGTGCCGTCATAATCCCCAGCAATAAGCCCATAGCCCCACCAGCGGTGGAGACGACGACGCTATCCGAGAACAACTCCCACAACAGTTCGGCGCGGGTTGCACCGAGCGCGATACGAAGAGACGTCTCATGGGATCGTCTTAACGCTCGTCCAAGCAGGAGCGAAGCGACGTTGATACAAGCGATCAAAAACACAGCTCCTGCAGAGAAGTACAGAAACATACCCACGCGCGACAATCCCCGGGCCATATTCGGCGCGATACCCGTGAAGGGAGTTACGCTGACTTCACGAAGACTGGCAGAACCTGAACGAAGCACGGTCTGCGCCTGACGCGTTGAAACGTCATGGCGAAGACGCGCGAGAACCCATAGATCCTGCTTGTCTCGGCCGTCGCCTTGCATATCCTGCTCTTGTAATGGGATCCAGAGATCGACCGGGCGGTCGTTATAGAGGCCATCCAACTGGTCCGGTGCAATTCCCTTAATTCTGAAATCTACGTTATCGATTCGAATCTGAGAGCCGACCGCATTCTCCCTGGCGCCGAATTCGCCTTCCCAAACGCGGTGACTGATAACTACCCCGTTGTCCAATGGTAGATTTAGCGCTCCAGCTAGGTTAGGCGTGATGGCGGCGACGGTAGCGATCTCCAAGTGGGAATCGATCATCGCGTCGCGTGGTTTAATTCGCACCGCGTCGATCCAATCAAATGCTCCACGCCTAGTTTTAAGCGACTGATAATCGTCAGATGAGAGCGGTCCTGCTTGGCGGAAGTGATCTTGCCCGAATATCGAGACGATCCTGTCAGAGCCTCTAAGAGCAATGGCGGGGTGGGTCAATCCCTGGAGAAACCCGTAGACGGCTGAATTGCTGCCTACTCCAAGCGCAATGGTAAGCAGTAGAGCAAATGACAGGCCCGGTGCCCGCGCGAATGCTCTCGCCGATCTGCGGATGCGGTGAAGGCTTCGAGACAAGATCACCCGGATTAGCATGCAAGTGAGGCGCCATAAAGAACAAGCATTTTTCTTTGGCTCCCCAGAGGCTAGCCATCCTTTTTGCGTCCGCTTTCGGGTCAACGTGTCCGTATGTGGACAGGGCAGGGTTCTGATCGTTTGGGCGTGAGTTAGCGAGCCAGAAGGCCGGTGCGTTCCGGAACGTTTCTGCTCGCCTTTGAGCGGATTTCACCGCGATGTAACAACGGACCGGGACCCAACTGACAAATCCCAGCCCGCTGAACCCGCACACGTCGGCTTCATCCATCGGAATCTCTTTACTGGTGATCCGGGAGAGTCAGACGTTTCGCTGAGTGTACGAAGCAGCCAGTGGAGATCAAACCGCCGGTTGCATTGAAGTCGAGGACCCCACCTGCGGAGGTGAATTGGCCATCCTCGCCGAGCTTGATTTGATCTGTGACTTTGGCCATTGAGGCGAACGTGCCATCCGGGTTGTAGCGGAAGAACCAGTAAGCGGCGTTGTAGGTCTGGTCGCCCGCGGCGCTGTATACGCCTTCGCTAATGCCACGCGATGCGGTGTTGGCGGTCTCCAGGATCGTACCGTCCTGACGAAACTGCTGGAGCGAACTCACGGTCCGGATGAGAGCTCCGGTCTGACAGTTGGTGACTGTTACAGATACGTCCCAAACGCCTTTGAGGGTACTGCCCTCCTGTGCCTGCAAGATCATCTGGGAAGCCGCGGCGCCTAGTGCGAGAACTGCGCAGATCCTGAAGAAACTCGTTTTCATGTCGATCTCCTTTTTCCTGTGAGCTTGGCGGGGACTTCTAACCGCCTTCACCCCCATAGGCGCGATCCAAGGAGAAAAACTGGCACGATTCGAGATTTATTTATTGAAGACTGCCTAGACCTTGCTGAGTTCTGCCTGCAGCCACGATCGGGCGAATTTCCAGTCCCGCATCACCGTTTCGGGCGAAATCGCTAACACCTCGGCGGTTTCTTCCACGCTGAGGCCACCGAAGAAACGCA
>Ga0209004_1000052_pt1 | contig 31910 bp, 29 predicted proteins | sample TexAe_RefH0_M1_FD_187948 | JGI IMG/M metagenome (GOLD analysis project Ga0209004, IMG submission 187948) | Forest soil microbial communities from Davy Crockett National Forest, Groveton, Texas, USA - Texas A ecozone_RefH0_M1 (SPAdes) (version 2) | ecosystem: Environmental > Terrestrial > Soil >... | reverse complement strand
CCGATGGCAGTACAGATTGTGCGCCGCTCGGCGACCAGCGGGCCGGGCATTACGTTCAACGCGAGAAGAAATACGATGTAGCTCGTTACCGCCATCGTAAAGAGAGCATAGTTCACGTTTAGAAATCCGTAAGCGAGCCAGGCAAACACTACTGTACCGATGGCAAGGACAATTGGTGAAGCATGCAAGTGGGCAAGCAAGAAACTCACTGCGATAGCTCCACACATCGTTCCCAGCATCCGTGCGATCACACGACTCACGGTGTCGGTGATGTCGGGCTTGAGCACCAGCAGCGCTGTCATTGGAATCCAATATCCGCTTGGATAATGCAGCCTGCGATAGATCTCGGTGGCAATCGCAACTGTGATGGCGAGTCGTATTGAATACGGCAATGCTGAGTTTAGAAACCGCCGCTGGCGCACCGATTCCGCAGTTTCAGCCAGAGCAGCACGCAAAGCCGACTCTTCGTCACGAAGATAGCGCGTGAGCTGAAACAGTTGCGTGCGCAAATCGCGAAACACGTCCAGCAGCAGCGAAGACAGAATAAGCTGAAGTGCTCCGCCCGCAAATAGCAGCAAGCCACGATCGATTGCCGCATTGAGGGGTGCCGGAAACGCCGAAGCCACAAGAAACGTAATCACACACTGCTGGCCGACCCAGCTGTAATCGCCGGCGCGCGAAGTGAGCATGCCATATCCGAAAGCCCAAAGCGCAGCCATCCCAACCAGCAGAAGATTCTCATGGCCTAGAAGCACGCCCACGAATCCTGAGAAAGCCATGCCGAATGTGACAAAGATCATCGGCAGCAGATTCGAATCATCGATGGAATGCTTTTGCCCGAAGCCCGTGTTCGAGGCCCCGCCTGCAGCCAGCAAACCGGCAGCGGGGTGGCCGATCGCGATGCCGACCCCGAGACAGATCGCGATGGGCAGAGTGAGGATCAGGTCGCTGCGCAGCGTCTGATTCTCCCAACGGAACTCCGTGCTGTCGGTAAGAAAGTGACTGGGTGCGGCCGTCCCCGTATCCGGCGCTGACATGTTCTCCAGCATTGCATATGCGGGGCATGCCATCATAGTGCCAATCCGCCTGCCAACTGATAGGCGGTCCCTTGCTTCAAATCGGGTGTGCTTCAAGCGGGTCGAGGAGCGATTAGCCACTTCAAGGTTGGCCGATCGCTGCTAGACTGCCTTCAATCTTCCGAGAGTGTTCTCATGCTCCTGCGGCACACCATTGACGGAGTCACTTACAGCTTCGAAAACCTGAAGGACTTGCTTGCGAAGGCAACACCGGCGCGCTCGGGAGACGAACTCGCCGGAATCGCCGCTCGCACTGCCGTGGAACGCGTTGCAGCCCAGATGACCCTGGCCAATTTGCCGCTCGCCGCTTTCCTTGAAGAGCCTGTTATTCCCTATGAAGAGGACGAGGTCACTCGCCTCATATTCGATACGCACGATACGGTGGCTTTTGCGCCCGCTGCCGGTCTTACCGTGGGTGAATTTCGCAACGTATTGCTCTCTAACGAGACGACGGCGGACTTTCTGCGATCTCTTGCTCCCGGTCTGATACCCGAGATGGCTGCGGCGGTTTCGAAACTTATGCGCGTGCAGGACCTGATTGCGGTTGCTCGCAAGATCAGTGTCGTTACGCGTTTTCGCACGACGGTTGGCTTGCCGGGACGGCTCTCAACACGGCTTCAGCCGAATCATCCGACGGACGACCCGCTTGGGATTGCCGCTGCAATTGTGGACGGCCTGCTTCTCGGTTCGGGCGACGCCGTAATCGGTATCAACCCTGCCGCCGATAACGTGGCTAGCACGACGACACTTCTGCGACTGATCGACAGCATTCGACAGCGCTATGCGATCCCAACGCAGAGTTGTGTTCTAGCCCATGTCACTACACAGCTTGCGGCGCTTGAGCAGGGCGCGCCCATTGACCTTGTGTTCCAGTCCATAGCCGGTACTGAACGTGCCAACACTTCCTTCGGCATCAATCTTGCGTTGCTCGCAGAGGCGAACCAGGCAGCATCCGAACTTCAGCGCGGAACAGTCGGGGAGAACGTGATGTACTTCGAAACCGGCCAGGGTAGCGCACTTTCTGCCAATGCTCATCATGACGTCGATCAGCAGACATGCGAGGCCCGGGCGTATGGCGTTGCGCGTCATTTCAATCCGATGCTCGTCAACACCGTCGTCGGGTTTATCGGCCCCGAGTATCTTTACGACGGCAAGCAGATTCTTCGTGCGGGACTTGAGGATCATTTCTGCGGCAAGCTGCTTGGACTGCCCATGGGCTGCGATGTCTGCTATACGAACCATGCGGAGGCCGATCAGGATGATATGGATTCGTTGCTAACGCTTCTCGGTACAGCCGGCGTCAACTACGTCATGGGTGTTCCCGGGGCCGACGACATCATGCTGCAGTACCAGAGCACGTCGTTTCACGACGCTCTTTACCTTCGATCCATGCTGGGTCTTCGCCCATCGCCGGAATTCGAAGCATGGCTCGAAAGCGATATGCCCCACCGGCTCTCAGAGCCGCTTCAAGCGCAACTGCTGGCCGGACAATGACGCGCGCCATGCCAAACCTCATCCGCGTCTCTCGTTCGAACCTTCGCAGCTTGACTGCGGCTCGTGTATCCCTGCATACAACAGGCAATAGCATTGCCACAGATGAGGTGCTCGGCTTTCAACTCGCCCACGCGCAGGCGCGCGACGCCGTTCATGCCGAGTTTCAACTGCCTTTATTCGCGCAACGCCTGGTTGCGGAGCTACCAATATTGAAAGAGGCGACCATCCCGGTTCTGCAACTGCGCACGAATGCGCCCGACCGGGGCGCCTACCTCCGCAAGCCGAATCTTGGACGCACCTTGCACCCCGATTCCATCACGCTGCTGCGCGCAAACTCCTGCGACCTTGCGATCACCATTGCTGACGGACTCTCGGCACTGGCCATTGAGCGCAACGCGATTCCAGTGCTCGCGCATTTGCTGCCCCAGCTTCTCGCTCATGACTGGATCATCGGTCCCCTTACGCTTGTTCAGCAGGGAAGGGTCGCGATTTCTGATGCGATCGGTTCAGGCCTTGGTGCGAAATGTAGTTTGATTCTGATCGGCGAACGGCCGGGGTTGTCCTCTCCCGACAGCATGGGCGCGTATCTTACGTGGTCGCCTCATCCGGACCGCACAGACGCTGATCGCAATTGTCTTTCCAATATCCGCAACGGAGGGCTTTCACCTGAGCTTGCCGGTGATCGATTATTTCGCTATCTCCAGCTTGCGCGGGCTTCGCAGCGAACCGGTACGTCGCTCAAGGAAGGAACACCGCAACAGGGCCTCGATTCACGGAGTGCAACCGGATAGTTGCACTCGCGTCCTTCCAGAATTGGCAGCAGAATTTGAATCTACTCGTCATCCCCGATCGGCATTCCGGGCGGAGCTTCGACAGGCTTCGCGGGAATGAACTTGTCAGGGTCGCGTTCGAATCTCTCAATGCGATCGATGAGTGCAGCGCGGTGAATCGCTTCGGCCGTGTCCTGCGGCGCGGGGGTCGAGTTCCACTGTTTCAGAAGATCGCGAATGTGCGATTGCGCGATGGCGCGAGCCTGGCTTGAAGCTGCGGGATTGACCGCCAGTGCCAGCATGGCTTCAACAGCGCGGAATTCGACTGCGCGCTCCACTTCCGAAGACATGCTGTGTCCCGCCTCCGGGCGCTCGGCAACCGTGGCGGAGACCGCTTCAAGAACGCTCCGCAGCGATGGCGAAGCAGGAACCCTCATGTGGTATTCGATCAGACGGCTGGCGCGGGCTGGATCAAGCAGGACAGCCAATGTAAGGTCGGCGGCGGACTCTGCGGCTGCGATGGGATCGAAGGTAAGACCGGTATGGGAAGGAAAGGACTCGCGCGTGCGCGGATAGCCCGGAGGAACAGGCGGCAGAACGCGAAGAATGGATTCCGGCAGCGTCAGAGTCTCCGGCTTCAGTGTCTTCAGGACGGCGTCGAGGGCCTTGCGCTGCTGCGCGGGATCAAATATGGAGGGATCTGGAAGACTATCACCGCGCAGGTTATACCGGTAATCAAGCCCACCGATCTCTTTGATCGTAGCCTCGGTTTGGTAACGGTGAAAGAGATAGAGCGGAACGAGGGTCTGCTCCAACTGAGCCATTGGCGTGCCGGGCTTAATCGCATTTTCGCCGAAGTTTTTCAATGCCGCTGCACGCACGGCGAGAACGCGGCCGAGTTCGGCTGCAGGATCGTTGCCGTTGTCCCACAAGTGCGCGCGTGGATGCGCTGAACCGAAGGGCCGGGCGTCTTCGTCGGTGACGTAGAGCTGGCCGGCATGGTCGGCATCGCTGAGAATCTTATCCAGCGCAGTCTTCTGCTCGTCGGCAGTTATATGTGCGCCGAACTCACGATAGCCAAAGTTGATGGCCACCTTGTCCCAGTCGCCGATGCCGGCGGCGTATGCATGGGACACATCGATCCGGTCGTCGCTGTCCAAGGTGATGTAGGGATGCGGGTAGTCCATTACGCTATCGCCCTGCGTAACCGTCGACGCGGCGAAATTGTGGGCCAGACCAAGCGTGTGCCCCGTTTCGTGCGCGGATAGCTGTCGAATGCGCGCAAGGACCATCTGCAGCATGGGACTGTCGGTTGATTTTTGCACGCCACTGGAAGACGAATCTCCGTAGGGAGACAACAGCGCTTCCGCGATCAGGTAATCCTGTCGGGCGCGCAAGGAGCCTAGCGTCACATTGCCCTTGATAATTTCGCCCGTGCGAGGATCGGCAATAGCCGAGCCATAACTCCATCCGCGCGTGTAGCGGTGCACCCACTGGATGATGTTGTAGCGCACATCCATCGGGTCGGCGCCTTCGGGAAGAAGATCGACACGAAACGTGCCCTTCGCCCATCCGGCAGCTTGAAAGGCCTGGTCCCACCAGCGCGCACCTTCAACCAGCGCGGTACGAACCGGCTCAGGAGCGCCGCGATCGACGTAATATTGGATCGGCTCCACGGCCTTGCAGTCGGCCGTGCAGTTTGGATCCTGTTTGATCAATCGATGGCGAATGATGAAGAGCTGATCGAGTGGTTCGCCAAGCGGTGCAGTGTAATCGCGATACCGGCTCGGAAAATAGCCGGCGCGCGGGTTGAATCGCCGCGGCACGAATCCCGGCGGAGGCAATTCGATAAACGACGATCGCTCGCGGATAGTCATGGCATGCGGGTCCGGCGTAACGTTGGCGACAAACTCTCCCTTGGGCGGCGCATCTGTCGTGAATGTAAGCTCCGCTTCGATTTCCGAGTTCTTCGGGAACGCTTTCGTGTCGTCGAGCGCGATTGCAGACCGCGACACGTCCACGCGATACGTCCCCTGCCTCAGATTGGTCAGCCTGTCGGCCACACCGTGAACGTCGTGAAGAAAGAAATCCGTTGCATCAACGAGAACCGCGCCATCAGGTGACTCGGCCGCGACGGTAAATCCCCAAAGCACCGATTGAGCGAAAGACTGTGTCACCGCCAACTGTTCATCCGGATCGCTGCTTGAGGAACGGAAAGCAAGGTTGGGTTGAATCAGGAGCACCTTGGGCCCACTGCGTTCGAAACGAACGATGCGTCCCTCCGTGACCTGTCCGCGATCGAGCCCAAGATCATTCGAGCCCGTGCCGAATGGCAACGAGGTAGCGTAGATGTAGTCAGAACTTTTGCCGTCGGTTCCCAGGCGACCGATCTCGAGGTAGAGTTTGCCCGTCTTTGCGTCCCAGTCCAGCGGAATTAATCCGTCGAGGTGCTTCATCCCGGCGGTTTTCTCGTGAATGGTTGGCGGTGCAGCCGGCTCAGTGGTTGCAGGCTTCGCTGCTTGTGCGATGGTCAGAACAGGAGAGATCAGCAGGGCAAGAATGGGAAGCTTTAGCATTTCTCCTTCTATCATGCCGCGGCGCTACGGCGATGAGATTCCAAACCAGATGCAGATTAGTTGCGGGCATGCAAACCACGGCGCAGCGGTGCGCTCAGGCGATTATGTTTCCGAACTAGAGGCGCTGGCCTAGCGCATATCCGCAAGGCTTACCGGGTCCATATCCGCATAGTCCTGGTTCTCTCCGCCCATGCCCCAGCAGAATTTGTATGCCTGGGTACCTACGCCGGCGTGGATAGACCATCCTGGAGAGACGACAACTTCGCGATCGGCAATCACGATGTGTCGCGTTTCTTCAGGCGGTCCCATCAAGTGGAAGACTCGAGCGCTTTCCGCCACATCGAAGTAGAAGTACACCTCAGACCGTCGCATGTGCGTGTGCGCAGGCATCGTGTTCCACGCGCTGCCCTCGTGCAGGTGAGTCACACCCATGACGAGCTGACAACTCTTCACGCCTGCCGCGTGAATGTACTTGTAAATCGTCCGGCGATTGCATTGGGCTGCGTTCCCGAGATCCGTGGGCTGCGCGGATTCCTTTTTCACAACCGATACGGGATAGGATGTATGCGCGGGATAGCTGAGCAGATAGAAAACAGCGGGCGTCTCCTCCGACTTTGATTCGAATCGAATCTCGGGATTTCCGCGGCCGATGTAAATCAAGTCGAGGTTCTGCAGTGGATACGAAGCGTTCCCGACGTGCACAAGGCCCTCGCCGCCAATGTTGAGCGCGCCAAGCTCCCGGCGCTCGGTAAAGAACGCTGCTCTCAGCTCGGGGCTGCTTTCCAACGCGATCGATCGATCCGTTGGGGTCGCGATGCCCACTACCGCCCTGTCCAGATCTACATAGGTCAGCTGAATCTCTCCGGGACGAGAAAGCGCGCCAACCAGAAATGAATCCCGAAGTTCTTGCGTTGTCATGCGCGGATAGCGAACGGGGTCCGAGGTCAAAAGTGTTTTCATTGGATGGCACTCAAGCGAGGAATTTGCGTACTGCGAGAAGCACGCACTTGCGGTCGATCACAGCCTGCACTCAACTCCATAGGAATAGTGTAAGCTTCGTTTCGGCCAGTGGTATCAGTTTCAGATCACGTGATTAGAATGCTCCGAATCGATGCAGGGGAATCCGTACTATTGAGGCTGAGCGGAGCGTCCCCTTACACTGGAGAACAATCATGCGCATCCCACCTATACGCTCCTTCAGCTTTGCTGCGGTTTCGCTCGGCGCAGCAGTACTCTTTGCTCAGTCTGCCCGTCTCTCTGCCGCCGTCCTCGAGGTCGGGGCTGCGGTCGCGCCGGGGCCTGTGGCTAGTGCGCCGGAAGTTCGTGCATCCCGCGCGTACGAGGCTGCTGTTCACCAGGGGCCGCTCGCGGTTCAAGCCTTTCTGGCGGATTATCCCAAAGGCGCCGATCTGCATTTCCACCTTACCGCAGGCGTGTATGCCGAGACGCTGATTCGTGTGGCCGCTGAAGACAAGGTATGTATTGATCCGGCGAAGGCTGAATTTGCCCACAACGAATTGGGCAAGACGCTCAAGGAACCCTGTGCTCCGCCGCTCGTGCCCGCGCGTGAATTGAACGGAAGCAGCCTGAATACGGAGCAACAAGATCTGTACGACAAAGTCGTGAATGCGTTTTCGATGCGCAACTTTGTGCCGACCCCGGGCTACAGCGGGCATGATCAGTTCTTCGCGACATTTGATCGTTTTGGAGGGCTCGACAAGAGCCATACAGGCCAGTGGATCGACGAGATCACACGTCGCGCCGACGCTGAGAACAATCAGTATCTTGAACTGATGCACACGCCGGCATTTGGGCACGCGGCGATGATCGCTCACGGGGTGGGCTTCAATCCGGATCTTGCCCAAATGCGGCAGGCACTACTCGATCACGGACTGCGGGACGAAATCGCTGCGGACCGCGCAGAGATAAAGGCCGCCATTGAGTTGCGCAACCAGATTCAACACTGCGGTACGCCGCAGGCATCGAGTGCATGCCGCGTGCAGGTCAGGTTTATCTACCAGGTGCTGCGCGCATATTCGCCGGAGCAGGTTTTTGCACAGACACTGCTTGGCTTCGAGACGGTGGAACAGGCCATTGAGCAGGGCTCTGACGACTGGGTGGGTATCAACTTCGTGCAACCCGAAGACTACATGGTGGCGATGCGCGACTACACGCTGCACATGAAAATGGTGGAGTACCTGCATAGCCTCTATCCAAAGGTGCACATCACTCTGCACGCAGGCGAACTGGCGCCGGGTATGGTGCCGCCTGAGGGTATGAAGTTCCACATCCGCCAGGCAGTCGAACTCGGGCATGCGGAACGTATTGGCCACGGTGTCGATGTGATGTACGAGGATGATGCTCCGGAGCTGTTGAAGGAGATGGCGAAGAAGCATGTGATGGTCGAGATCAACCTGAGCTCCAACGAGGGAATACTTGGCATCACAGGCAACAAGCACCCGTTCGAGTATTACCGCGCGGCACACGTGCCAGTGGCACTCTCAACGGACGACCAGGGCGTGAGTCGCATCGATCTTACGCACGAATACGTTCGAGCCGCGAATGACTATCACCTGAGCTACGAAGATCTGAAGCAACTGGCGCGCACTGGAATGGAGCATAACTTTCTGGCGGGCGAAATCCTCTGGGCCGCGCCCGATGTCTTCAGCGTGTCGGTTGCAGCTTGCAAGGGGCAGGTTCTCGGCGGCACGAATCCGTCCGCATCGTGCAAGAGCTTTCTCAGCGCGAACGAAAAGGCCGCGGCGCAGTGGGAACTGGAGCGACGGTTTCGTCAATTCGAAGCGAAGTTTTAGCGGTGCCTTCCTGCGAAAGTGCCGCAACACTCTGGCTTCGACCCGCTAATCTGTATCTGGAGTTGTCAATTCAATGCCCCCAATCGCTTATCTCGAGTGCTCGCGCTGCCATGCGCACACCTCTGCCGAAACCCCGCAAACCGTTTGCCCGCAATGCACGACGCAACCCGCCGGATCGCTCTTTGTTCGCTATAACTTCTCGCATCTCAAAGGGACCGCTGCACGCGACGTGATCGCGAAGGATGCGGCAGGACCCTGGGCGGGAATGTGGCGCTATCGCTCGGTGCTGCCCGACGCCACTCCAGTCACACTTGGAGAGGGATGGACGCCGATGCTGAAGAGCACGCGGCACCCCGGCGCTCTTGTGAAAGAAGAGGGGGCGAATCCGACCGGGACGTTCAAGGCGCGCGGACTTGCCATGGCGGTGACGATGGCGAAGCACTACGGGCTGCGCAAGCTGGCTGTCCCCTCCGCGGGAAATGCCGCGGGAGCATTGGCTGCGTATGCTGCTGCGGCAGGAATGGAAGCGCACATCTTTATGCCGCTTGATGTGCCGTTTGCCAACTATGTGGAAGCGGTGGCGTACGGCGCGCATGTGGAACTGGTTGACGGGTTGATCTCGGACTGCGCGCGTATCGTACAGGAGCGGAAGCAACAAGAGGGATGGTTCGACATCTCGACGCTGAAGGAACCGTTTCGCGTCGAGGGCAAGAAGACGATGGGCTACGAACTGGTGGAGCAACTCGGTTGGGAGTATCCCGACGCGGTCTTCTATCCCACGGGAGGAGGCGTCGGACTGATAGGGATGTGGAAAGCATTCGAGGAGATGGAAGAACTGGGGTGGGTGCGCAGGGGCAAGCGGCCGAAGATGATCGCGGTGCAATCGTCAGGCTGCGCGCCGGTGGTACGCGCTTATGACGCGGGGGCAAACGTGAGCACGATGTGGCAGGATGCTGCCACGTTCGCAGCGGGATTGCGCGTGCCCAAGCCGTACGGCGATGCGATCATCCTCGACATTGTGCGGGCTTCTGACGGGCTCGCGATGGCTGTGAACGATGATGAGATTCTTGCTTCGATTTTGGATTGGGCGCACAAGGAAGGCGTCTTTCTCTCGCCGGAGGGCGCAAGCGTGACTGCCGCTTACGACAAGCTGCTTGCCAACGGATACCTGAAGCCGAGCGATCGCGTGGTGCTGTTTAATACCGGTGCCGGACTCAAATACACCGACGTCACGGCCGAAGCGATGAAGCTGAAGCGTCCCACAGCGCAATAGCACATGATGGCAACTTCGACTTCAACGCGCACGCACAGCAAGGACCGCATCGCGGGAGTGATCGCAGTTGCAGGCGCGCTGTTCGTTGTCGCAGGCGTAGCTCTTCCACTCGCGCATTTCCCTAACGTGGGCGAAACGCTTCGCTGGATCGGGATTGCTTGCTTCGTCGTCTTCGCGGTTCGCAAGCCGTCGTTGATGACCTGGACGTTTCTCGCGATGCTTGCCGGCGTTGAACTCGGGATCGACGCTCCGCATGCGGCTGCGCAGGTGCGATTGCCCGGCGACCTCTTTCTGCGCCTTATCCGCATGATCGTTGCGCCGCTGTTGTTTGCGACGATCACGACGGGCATTGCGGGTCACAACGAACTGCGCTCGGTGGGCCGCGTCGCGATCAAGGCGCTGATACTTTTTGAAGTCGTCACGACGCTTGGCCTTGTCATTGGCGTTGTCGCAATGAATCTCTCCGGTGCCGGTTGGGGCATTGTGATTCCGGCAACGCTCGAAGGCGCAGCGCCGGTAGCCGCACAATCTCCGCAGACCTGGCAGCAGATCGTTCTGAATCTCTTTCCGGAAAACATCGCGCAGGCTGTGGCGCAGAATCAGATTCTGCAGGTCGCGATCTTTTCCATTCTGTTTGGCGCGGCTCTGGCCATGCTGCCGGATCAGAAGCGCGCACCGCTTATTTCGGTGTTGCAGGCGCTCGCCGACGTGATGTTCCAGTTGACACGGATCATCATGTATCTCGCGCCGCTGGCGGCAGGAGCGGCCATTGCATATACAGTGGGCAGCACCGGACTGGCGACGCTGCTTCCGTTGGTGAAGCTGGTGGTGACGTATTACATCGCGCTTACTGCGTTCGTCGTGCTGGTGATGGTTCCTGTTCTCATGATGTTTCGCGTTCCGCTGCGCGGATTCCTTAAAGCGGTTGGTGAGCCGGCGGCGATCGGCTTTGCGACCACAACTTCAGAGGCCGCTCTTCCCCTGGCGATGGAGCGCATGGAGGAGTTTGGAGTGCCGCGCTGGATCGTCTCTTTTGTCATTCCCACGGGCTACAGCTTCAATATGACCGGTGGGAGCGTGTATCTTTCAATGGCGGCTGTGTTTGTTGCGCAGGCTGCGGGCATTCACCTTACATTTGGCCGGCAGATCGCGGTTGTCCTTGTGCTGATGGCTGCGAGCAAGGGCATTGCTGGTGTTCCGCGTGCGTCGCTGGTTGTGCTGCTGGCCACGGCGAGCGCTGTCCATCTGCCGACGGCGCCAATCCTGCTCATCCTTGGTGTGGATACGCTGATGGACATGGGGCGGACGATGATGAACGTGGTCGGCAATTGCATGGCAGCCGCTGTCATCGGCAGGACGGAAGGCTCACCGGAGCATGCGTGATCGGTTGAGGCCTATCGAGCTGCTTCACGTCTGCGATAGGCCTTCCAGGCTAGTTGGCTCAGTTCGAGCGCAAGACTCAAGACAGCGATTGCGCACACAATCAACAAGCCGAAACGAATACTCGAGTTGATGGCCAGGAGGGCGTTGCCGTACTGCGCCAGATTGACAGCCGGATTCCTGAGCGTCACGTATACATTGTTCGATAGGCTGAGGAGCAGAACAATGGGGATAAGGCCGAAGGCTTGGATCGTCGTGCGCTGCGTACGGCTGGGATATTGCCACCTTCCGCGCGCAAGATCGACGCAGCGCCACGCGATTTGCAAGACACTGAGCGCGACAATCCACCAGAATGCCGTCCACCAGATGGGTGCGAGTTGAAAGGGCGCTACCTGAAGGTATATCGCTCCGGGTCCCATGATCAGGAATGGATGGCGTGGGATCAAAAGCAGCCAGGCAAGAAAGAGAAATCCAAAGAGGACTTCGGCGACGGCTTGCGCGAACGAGCGAGGTTTGCGGCCGGAGCCGTCGTCCTTTTCGAGAGGCGGCAAAGAGCTGGGATTCCATTTCTCGGTGACGCCGGCGATGGGCGGGCACTTCTCTGGATAGCGGGAGGCGAAGAATTCAAACGCTACGAAGACGAGGGTGACCCATGCGGCCACGTTAATGAGGACGCCCGGCATGTGAAGCAGGGAATCAACGACTCCGGTTGTGTTTGGCGACGTGAAAGGAACCACGCAGATCATGACAAGCGAATAGATGATGATGGTCCAGACGATCGCCGTGCGCAGCACATACAAATACAGCGGGAAAATCGCAGGCCCGATAAGGTACTGCTGGGGCTGATAGTGCGATGCGACCATGACGGGCGAGCCGATCTTCCGGAGCAGGTCTTCGAGCTCGCCTTGCGTGAGCGGGCGGTTGAGCTCTGCTTCCTTGTCTTCGATCTGCGACTCCATGTTGGCGCGGAGTTCGGCGACGATGTCGTCCTGCCTGCGGAGGGGCAGGTGCTTTCTAACGGCTTGGAGATAACGGTCGAGAAGTTCCATGGCTGTTTCCTTGCTTGTAGCTCAGAATTCTGGTGTTCAAGATTGCGGTTGTTCGAAGATGCGATTGATGGATGCGTTGATCGCCTGCCATTCGTCCAGCAATTTAGCGAGGATCAGTTCGCCGTCCGGTGAGAGTCGGTAGAAACGTTTGTTGCGCTTGTCTTCTTCGCGCCATTCACTGGTCAGCAGGCCCTGTGTCTCGAGGCGGCGGAGAAGCGGGTACAACGTGCTCTCGTCGATCTCGAGGCCGCGGTCGGCGAGGTCCTTGCGGAGCGTGTAGCCGTAATGCTCCTTGCGGAGCTGAGCCAGGACGGCGAGAGTCAGGCTTCCGCGGCGGAGTTCGAGGCGAAGACTTTCAAAGAGGTTTTCGGCTACGGTCATGCTGTGCCCCATACACTGTACTTCGCATACTGTATGATAACTAGTGTATGACGTCAAGTAGATTTTTGAGTTTTTGCACAGTTTCACTGCTCTAGAATTTCCAGCATGGACAACGAACGCATCCGCGCGATCTGCATGGCGCTGCCGCAGGTGGTGGAGACGGTGAACTGGGGCCACCACCTGGTTTATTGGGCGGGAGACCGGGATATCGGCGGCAAGATGTTCGCCATGACAGATTTGGACGGAACCGGAACCGGGGTGCTTTGGTTCCACTGCGGGGCGGAGCGGTTTCACGAACTGCTGGAGGTTGAGGGCATCATTGCTTCGCCGTATCTGGCCAAAGCTTACTGGGTGACGCTGGAGCGGTGGGATGCGCTGCGGCCGCGGGAGATTGAAGAGGAGCTGCGGAGGGCGCATACGCTGATCTTCGAGAAGCTGCCAAAGCGCACCAAAGCAGTGTTGGCGATGCCGGAAAAGGAGCGGAAGAAGTTGATCAGCGACCGAAAGAAGGGGCCGAACGAGCGCGCAAAGGTTGTTAAGAGCAAGAAAGCGGACCGCGCAAAGAGAACGAAATGAGTGGTTGAGTGAGGCATGTGGTTTCACATGTTTAAAAATCGAAGCCCTTCGATATCGCTCCTGGGCAGGCTATGGGACGGCTCGTGGTTGGAACGCGGCCAGGGAACTCGAATCGGGTTTGGTGCGTATGTTTTGGTGGCTGAGATTGAGGTAGATGTCATGGCGAAATTTCTTTTGTGGTGCATTCTTCTGGTTCTCTGCTGGCCGCTGGCTTTGCTGGCGCTGATTGCCTACCCGTTTGTGTGGCTGCTGCTGCTTCCATTCCGCATTGTCGGGATTGCAGTGGGAGGAGTGCTGGAACTGGTGAGCGCGATCATCTTTCTGCCGGTGCGGATGGTGCGGGCGATCTGAAGCGCAAAATTTTAAACGCTGTAACGTTTAGCTCGTTCAGCTGGCGCGTCGGGCATCTGCAGGTTTGTCGCGTCCATGTTTGGGGCCGCTAACTGGCGCGGACCGCGAGATTTTTTTTTGCGGATTCTGGCGATAAAATCCTCCCGTTAAATGGGTTAGAGACGGTGAATGACCGCAAAATCCTCTTATCATTAAACTTGCCCGCAGAATCCTCTCAGAAAAGGACTTAGAGGCGGGCAATGGTGGAGCTCGAAACAACAAAAGCCTGAACCTCTGCGCAGGATCAACTTCAGATCCTATTGTGCGCTGATTTAGAAAATAGACTGCAAACTGAGGGGAATATTTATTTGCTTCCAGATCAAGGGTTTAGGTCTGTAGAGGCGCGGCCGTGCTCTTGACAAGCCGGTCGGAAAGACGCGCCGCCATCGGCGCGAGTTCTGCTTCAGCCAAATTCCTGCGCAACTAGTCGCCTTCGATTCGGTTTGCATGTCAGAGACCTCCGTCTCGGCCGGCAGCCCACCGATCACGGGTGGTTGGCGTCCAAAGGAGGGTCGGTTTTCAGTTCTCAATACGTACGTTCCGCCTTATCTAGGTTGAAATTCATGGGAGGCCATTATGCAAAGGATCGGTTTGCAGGGATTTCTGTTGTTTGCAGGGCTGGCGGGGGCAGTTGGAGCGATTGCGGCGCAAGCGCAGACCGATGTGGCGCTGAGCCTGTACGGGGCGTTCAACGGAACGACCAACGGGAATGGGACGATTCAGAGCCCCTCGAACTCGGCGGGTGGACTGATCGAGCTTCGGCACATTTCGAATCCGCTGGTGGGGTATGAGGCGACATACTCGTTCAACCGCGACAACCAGGTTTACCGGTCGGCCTGTGCTGGGGTGACGTGCACATCGGTGGCGCCGCAGCCGGTGTCGGCCAATGCGCACGAGATCAGCGGAGACTGGATAGCGTCAGTCCACATTGCGAATCTGAGGCCGTTTGCGCTTGCCGGGGTTGGTGTCTTGTTCAATCAGCCGACGGGGGGCCAAAGCGACACAACCAGCGCGACCAAGCCGGTGTTCCTGTATGGCGCGGGGCTGGACTGGGGCGCGCTTCCGCACCTTGGCTTTCGATTCCAGTATCGCGGGAATTTGTACAAGGCGCCGGACCTGACGCGGCTCTACACGTCTACCGACGCATTCACGCATACAGCAGAGCCGATGATCGGAGCGTATTTTCGGTTCTAGATGCAACCCGTAGGTTGCTTGTCGACGGTCGCAAGTAGCTGCGGAGCCTAAGAGCTTCTGAGCTCTTGTGCACTTGATCCTGCGGCGGCGCGCTCGGCCGCCGCCGTGCAGGTTCCCGGCTGACGGCTCAAGACTGATCTCGATGTCCTTAGAGTGGTTCCGCAGTTGGTGTAGCCGTTTCTGGCCTCGGATCCACCGGCGGCGTTGCTTCTGGACACGGGTATTGCGGAACCGCTGTAGACGAAGCGCGGTTCGAAGAAACAATTCTAAAAATCTTCACTAGAGATTATTCCTTCGAACCAATTTCAATGTTACATTGTGTAACGTTACATTGAGTAGCACACGGTTTAGATTTTCCATCTGAATTCAAGAAAAACAGCGGATCAGGAGCGCGAAGCTCACACAGGCGACCGAAACATAGATGCGGCATGAGCGTCCCGGCGTTGGCGAGAACACTTTCATCACATTTTGCGTCCCGCAATTCATTTCGCTGCGGCTTAACAGGTAGAAGCGAACCGATTGCGAGGCAATGCACCGAAATGGAACGAACGAAGGACCCGTTAACCAAAAGCACATTTCTGAAGTTGTAGGGGGTATACGGCAAGACGACTAACGACTAACGGAGGAAAACGAATGCTGATCCGAACTGCCAAAGCCATTTTCCTATTGTTCATTCTGCTCAATGCAGTTGCTGCCTCCGCATCGTCGACCGACCTTCGGCTGATGCAACTGGTTCCGCCGGATAGCCAGATTGTCGCGGGCATGCTCAGTCCATCGCGCCAAGGCCAGCCAAGCTGTTTTCTTCTTGTCACGGAAAACAACAGGACTGATCACCAGGATTTCTTCGCCCTCACCGGGGCAGACACGTCGCGCATCATTCGTCAGGTTGTTTTTGTGGCGGCAGTGGGCCGCAAGGGCCCACTGAGCGAACATAGTCTCCTCGTCAGCGGACATTTCGACCGGGAAGCGATCTTCAGAGCCGCGCATAACGCAACGACGGACAGCTATCGCGACGTAACCGTTCTAGTGGTGCCAGCTTTCGAGCGCGAGCGCAGCACGTTTAACGAGGTGCGATGGCTCGCCATTCTGGACTCGAATATCGCGATTTTCGGCTCGGTCGACAGTGTTCAGCGGGAACTGGACCGGAAGATTGCGAACAGGCCGCCCGACTCGTTTCTGATGGAAAGGCTAGGCCGGCTGGGTCGCGAGGATGAAACGTGGTGCCTGCTGCCCCCGCCTTCACCCAGCGGACTCGTACAAGGTGTTCTGGAGAAGCTCGATCCGAAGCTTGGAGCGGTCGCGAGAGAGGGCGGATCGATGCAGTATGGAATTCATTTTGGCAGACGAGTTGAAATCACCGCCTCCTCCAACGTCGGTGTGGAAGCAAGGCGAGATTCGCAGGACAATCCATCAGCCGCCGAATCGATGGCAGCGGATTACCTTTTGCCTCATTCGCACGATGCTCCAGATGACGAGATACGACCCGCGGTTGTGAAGGTATCGCAGCGCCGGTATAAGGATTGGATGGCTGAATTTGCCAACCGCAGGCTCGCGATGGGCGGAACTCCTTCCCACTGAAGGCAATTTCGAGGGGTAGCGTGCGATCAGGAAGAAGGCGAGGGCCGGATGCCTTAGCGGCTGCGGATAAGGACTGCGGTTGCGTCGTCGGTGTGGGGTGACCCGGTTCCGTATTTTTGCACTTCGGCGATGAGGCTTTCGACACAGGCTGCGGGGTCGAGAAAGTGCTCGATCAGGCGAGCCGGACCAAACTCTTCTTCTGTGCCGTCCATCGCTTCGGTGATGCCGTCGGTATAGAACAGCAGTTGGGTGCCGGGATCAAGCGTGATGGTGGTCTCGGGGTAGCTGGAGGCTCCGAGTCCGAGCGGCAGGCCGGTATCGAGGTCGAGATATGCGCAGTGGTGGTTGATAACCAGGGGGCGCAGGTGGCCGGCGCTCGCGACTGTGATCTGGCGGGAGCCCGCGTCGAGGATCCCGTAGACCATGGTCACGAATTTGCCAGTCGGGAAATCTTCGGTGAGCGTCCGGTTGAGGTGTTCGAGAGTTTTTGCCGGAGATGTATGGAGAGGCGCGATCGAACGCAGGAGAGCCCGCGTGGCAGACATGAGGAGCGCGGCGGGCATGCCCTTTCCGGAGACGTCAGCGAGGGCAATGCCGTAGTGCTGATTGCCGAGATCGATGAAATCGAACCAGTCGCCCGCGACCGCTCCCGCGGGATGCCATGCTGTTTCAAAAGCAAAACCCGGGACGAGCGGCTGAGGCTTGAGAAAGAGCGCCCGCTGCATGGCGCGTGCCTCTGCAGATTCCTGTTGCAGGCGTTCGCGCTCGTCGCGTTCCTTCTGGAAGAGGCGGGCGTTCTCGACAGCGATGGCGATGTGTCCAGCGAGCGCCTGAAGAACCTTGAGCTGATCGTCTGAGAAGGCATTGGTCCGGACATGATCGACGACAAGGACTCCGGTCACCTGGCCGTTTGCTTTGAGGGGGATGGTGACTTCGGAGCGTGTTTCGGGTTCGCAGGCGATGTAGTAGGGGTCGCGCTGAACCTCAGGGGCATAGCGCATTTTGCCCTTGGCGGCGACGTGCCCAACCATGCCCTGTCGTCCGATTTCGAGACGCGAGCCCTTCTTGTACTTCGTGCAGCCACGTACTCCATGCAGGACCATCTCGTTTGAATTGCCGTCGCGAAGCCACACGTCAACTTCCACATTTCCGATGGAGGTGGCGATGTCGTTGACGATGCGGTCGAGCAAGGCATCGAGATCGAGCGTAGAGGCAATGAGATTTGTGGCCCGCTGCAGCTTCATCAGGGCCTTGGTGAACTCGCAGGAGGAGTTCATGCGTGCGGGAAAGGCGTGGCGTGCGTGGGCAATATCGGCGAGTGTGGCCATGGAGGGATGCTCCCTTGGAACCCGGAGAATGGGTTGCTGATTGGATGGGCGGCCAGATGGTGCGATGCAGTTTTTCAGGGGAGCGATGGGGAGATCGGCGCGCGGACTGGAGCGAACCGGCAAGTTCGATCGGCCCTACGGGGCGGGGATTATTGGTTGCAACGGTGCCCAGGGTTTCGCCGCTACACCCTGAGCAAAAGATAGCGCGTGTGCCGATCTGGGCTTCGCAGAAGACGAGACCGGTAGAACGGTGCGACAGGCAATGCCAGAGCAGCCGAGTTTCTATTCGTGTGCGCCGTGTTTTTTCAGGATGTTGACGGCGGTTTCCTCGTACTTCAGCAGGGCGTAGGTCAGCGGCCGGTGCAGGGACTGATCGATTGCGTTCACATCGGCGCCTTTATCGACAAGAATCTCGACCAGGCTTTGAAAGCCCATGTGCACGGCACAATCCAGAATCGTATCGCCGTAGGCGTCGGCCAGATTGGGATTTGCCCCATGGTCGAGAAGGAATTTGACATCGTCTTTCTGATCGCGCATGACCGCCCAAAAGAGGGGGGTAGCGCCGCTGGCTGCCTGGGCGTTGACGTTAGCGCCATGGGCCACCAGGAGCTGCCCAATCTTGCTGTGACTGGTGGAAAACTCGGCTAGGTCGAGTGGAGTGTAGCCGTCTTTCAAATCCTTAGTGGTGACTCCCTGTGTGTTGAGTTCGTGGGTGAAATCGAGGGCCTGGGAATGAAGAAGGATGACGGGATCCTGAAGGTTTTTGCTGCCGTATTCCCTGTTCAGATCATCGGGGAGGAAGGGCGGGTAATTGTTCTTTGCATTGACGTCGGCGCCCGCGTCGATGAGCGCCTGGACGACGGCTAGCTGGCCGTGCAGTGCAGCCTGATGGAGCGCAGTGTCGCCGTTTTTGTCCTTGTCAGAAACGAGCTTGGGGTCGGACGCGAGCAGTTCTTTCACCTTTTTGACGTCGCCCTTGCGCGCAGCGTCCTGGATGGGACCGCAGAAGGCAGGAGACGTGAAGGCAATCAATCCAATCGCCACTGCGGTGAAGCGCGAAACGCGCGCACACATCGATAAACAGCCACTGATGAACGTTTTCATTTCCGTGTTTTCTCCGAGCCAGTTGAGCTGTGTTTCTGATTCTGCTTGGCGGCGCAGTCCTGTACAGTGCGGCCCGTCACAATCCTTAAGACGGGGAGAGTCGGGCGATGGTCGCGCGCAATGTGGAGAAGATGGGTACCAATGTTACATAGGGGCTTGAGCCTCATTCAGGCCGCCTCGCTCGACACAGAACTTGTGGATGCTTTAGTTTGGCTTCATGGCTGGTGTGTCGTTGGCGTTGCAAGGAAGGGTTGCGTTGGTCACGGGCGGTTCGCGTGGGATCGGTGCTGAGACGGTACGGCTGTTTGCGGCTGCAGGCGCACGGGTGGTGTTCAGCTACCGGCGGGCGAAGGAACAGGCGCTCGCCTTGATGGACGAGTGCGGCGGTCAGACCCGCTGCATTCCGATTGAACAGGAGCTGAGTACGCCGGCGGAAGGACGTGCGCTGGTGGGCGCGGCGGTGAAAGCCTTTGGGCGACTGGATGCGCTGGTGGTGAATCACGGCATCTGGCCGGCGGAGGATGCGCCGATCGAATTGATGACCGAGGAGCAGTGGCGGAATACGATGGCGGTGAACCTGGACTCGGTGTTCGGGCTGGTGCAGGCTGCGGTGGGGCAGATGCAGTTGCAGGGGCCGCCGGCTACGGGTGAGGACGGGACGAGGGGGCATATTGTGTTGATCAGCTCCACGGCGGGGCAGCGGGGCGAGGCGCTGCACGCGGACTATGCCGTGACCAAAGGTGCGCTGATCAGTCTGACAAAGAGCCTGTCGAGTGAATTGGCGCCGCAGGGAATTCGCGTAAACTGCGTGGCTCCGGGATGGGTGGCGACGGATATGTCGGCGGAAACGCTAGGCGATCCGGCGGTGGGTGCGCGCATACGGGCTGGGATTCCGGTGGGGCGCGTGGCCACGCCACGGGAGATCGCCGGCCCTGTACTGTTTTTGTGTACGCCGCTGGCGGGGTTTATTTCCGGCGAAGTGGTGAATGTGAATGGGGGAGCGGTGCTGGTGGGGTGAAAACAGTGAACAGTGGTCAGTGAAGCAGTGGACAGTGAACAGTGGTCGTTTGGGTTGATCAGGGAGAGATTGAATGCGGAAGGGATTGGCCGTGGTGCTGGCTTTGGTGGTGCTGGCGATGCCGCTGGGTTTAAGGGCGCAGACGGACGACGCCGATGTCGGTGCAAAAAAGCAATCGCAGGCGGCGAATGACTCCGGAGAGAAGAATGCGGCGAAGGCGCGCGCGGCACTGGACGCCATGGTCAAGGCAATGGGCGGCGACGCGTGGCTGAACATGAAGAACATGGTGCGCGAGGGACATATCGCGGCGTTCTATCACGGCACACCCGATCCGGGGACTACGCTGTTCTGGGATTTCCATACGTGGCCCGATCACGATCGAGTGGAGTATACGAAGCATCGCGACGTGGTGCAGTTCTACGAAGGGCGCAAAGGCATCGAGGTGACGTACCGCGGCGCGAAGCCGTTGCCGCAAGATCAGGTGGACGACTTTTTCAGGCGGCGCGACCACTCGATCGAGACGGCGGTGAAGGTGTGGTTGAAGGACCCGAATACGATCCTGGTGTACGAGGGTCAGCGCATGGCTGAGCGTCACATGGCGGAGCAGGTTACGATGATCTCTGCCCAGAATGAGGCGATCACCATCCAGATGGATGTGCAGACACACCTGCCGCTGAGCCGCAGCTTTCAATGGCGCGATCCGATATACAAGGACAAGAACACGGATGTGGAGGAGTACGCCGACTATCACGATATTGAGGGTCTGCCTACTGCTTTTTCAATCACGCGCGTGCACAACGATGAGATGTTCCGGCAGTTGTATATCGACAAGGTGCATTACAACCAGGATCTGCCCGCGGAGTTCTGGGATATCAATGCGGTGGTGAAGAAGATCAAGAAGTGAAGCAGCTTCCAGCTGCGGTCTCGCAGATTGTGCGTTTTAAGTTCTTGAAGGGTCGATTCCAGGTGCATTTTGAGTTCGGTTCGGGGCGGCCCTCCGGGACGGGGCCGAGGTGGTTGGGGCGATTTCCAGGGTTCCGCTTTGCTTCACCCTGGGCTATTCTCTTCTCCTCCCTCCGGGAGAGAATCCGTTGGACAATGCGACGCTCTGCGCGCTTGATCCAAACTCAATGACACGTCAAGGGTGCGAGCGCTCACTTCGTTATAATCCACAGGGAGCGCGGGGCGGGTTTTCGCGCGCTTTGTGGAGCCAGAGAATGACGTTCGACATCCAGGAGATCCTGGAATTTTTACCGCACCGCTACCCCTTTTTGCTGATCGACAGGATCACCGAATTCGAGCCGACCAAGCGGCTGGTGGCGATCAAAAATGTGACCATCAACGAGCCGTTCTTCCAGGGACATTTTCCCGGGTATCCCATCATGCCGGGGGTGCTGGTGGTGGAGGCGATGGCACAGGCGGGCGGCATCATCATGCTGCACGAAATCGAAGATCGGCAATCGAAGCTGGTGGTGTTTACGGGGATTGAGCGGGCGAAGTTTCGGCGTCCGGTGACGCCGGGCGATCAGCTGCGGATCGAAGTGGATGTGCTGTCGTTCCGCACGCGCGCGGGAAAGATCCATGGCCGGGCGATGGTGGACGGCAAACTGGCGTGCGAGGCGACGTTGACCTGCGCGGTGGTGACACGGGAGCGCGAGCGGAAGGCGCATGGGGATAAGCCGGAAGCGAATGCTGATGAGGGCACAGCGCCGACGGCGCCGGGGGCGGAGTGAGTATCCATCCCAGTGCGGTGGTGGCCGAAGGAGCGGTGGTTCCCGACTCCTGCGAGGTGGGACCGTTTTCGACCATCGGGCCGGACGTGGTGCTGGGCGAGAATTGCCGCCTGATTTCGCATGTGGTGCTGGATGGGCGGACGCTGATCGGGGCGCGCAATGTGTTTTATCCGTTCTGTGCGGTGGGCTTGGCGCCGCAGGATCTGAAGTATGGCGGCGAGCCGACGCAGTGCGAAATCGGCGATGACAACACGATTCGCGAGAGCGTGACCATCAGCCGCGGCACGGTGAAGGGCGGCGGTATCACGCGGGTGGGCTCGAAGAATTTGCTGATGACGGCGGTGCACATCGGGCACGACTGCATCGTTGGAAACGGCTGCATCCTGGCTAATGCGGCGACGCTGGCGGGGCACGTGAACATCGAGGATTTTGCGACGGTGGGCGCTTTCAGCCCGGTGCACCAGTTCTGCACAGTGGGCAGGTACGCTTTCATTGGCGGTGGGACGATTGTGACGCAGGACGTGCTGCCGTTTTCGAAGACCTCGGCTCGACGGGAGAACAAGGCATTCGGCGTGAACAGCATTGGGTTGGAGCGGCGGGGATTCAGCGTGGAGCGGATCAGGGCGCTGCAGAAAGCTTTCCGGCTGCTGCTGGTGTCGAAGCTGAACACGACGCAGGCTCTGCAAAAGATCAAGGAGCTTGAGGGCGAGGACGTGGCACTGCTGGTGAAGTTCATTGAACGGAGCGAGCGGGGCGTGATCAAGTAGAGCGCGATATCAGGTGAACAGGAGGCATCCGTGGAAGGGCGCTGGTTAAGTCTTGTTGCTTTATCGCTTCTTGGTACTGCTTCAGCAGCCTGGACGCAAGAAGTCATTGATGTCATTGCAGCGGACCAACAGGCTCTGAATGAGCACGTCGACCATCGTGTTTCTCCGATCTACCCACCCATTGCCAAGGCGGCGCATATCCAAGGAACGGTATTGTTCGATCTTCGCATTTCAGCGTCAGGCAAAATTGAGTCGATGAAAGTGGTAAGCGGGCCGCCAATGTTGGTGCAGGCTGCAATTGACTGCCTGAAACAATGGACCTTTCATCCTTTTGAGAAGGACGGGGAGCCGGTTATCGCGACTGGGCAGATGCCGATCAGTTTCGTATTGAGCGACTATCATCCCGGGGCGAATGATGAGCAAATTGCGGACCGCTATTTCCCTCTTTTTGACAAATGCAGGGAAGCTGTTTTGGCCAAGGCAGATCTTTCAGGCGCAGAATCAATCTGCAACCAAGCTGGGGAGACTGCAGACCAGTTCGGACCAGCGGTGCGCTTCATAGAAAAACGGTCTGCATTTGTTTATGCGGCTACAGCTTGCTTGAACAATCGAGATCTCGCAAAGGCTTTGAGTTGGGCGGCGAAGGCGGTTGTGGAAGTTGAGCTAGGCCATGACGACAATTCAGGAAGCAACGCCGCCTATGCGACCAAAGGAATGATCGAAGGCATGATGGGCGACTTAGCTACTGCGGATAGAGACCTGACAGTAGCCGAAGATTATGGTCGTAAAGCTGTTGCGTGGGCAGGACAGGAAAAATTCGAACACGGGAATTCTTATAAGCAGAGCTTAGTTCAGGATTTTCAGTTCCATGCCCGGGTGCTTCAAGCAATGGGCCGGTCAAAGGAAGCGCAGGAGAAGTTGGACGAGGCCGCGAAGTATGAATAAGGTTTTGATCCGGCGGTTCCAGAAGCATCCGATAAGTTTGGAGCCTTTTGAAGAAATCCCCTCAGTGGCTGAAGCCCCAGTTTTCGGGGAGCCTCTTCCGGTGCGGCTAAAGCCGTGTCCTTTCAAAGCTGGGCGCTCTCAATGAAACTTGGTCTAATTGCGGGCAATGGGAGGTTTCCGTTTTTGCTGCTGGATGCGGCGCGGGCGCAGGGGTTTGCGGTGACCGTCGCGGCGATTCGCGAGGAGACTGATCCGGAGATCAATCATCGCGCTGCGGCGGACGAGAAGATTACTGTGCACTGGCTTTCGCTGGGCGAGCTTTCGCGGCTCATTGAGGTCTTTCAGAAAGAAGGCGTGAAGGCGGCGGTGATGGCGGGGCAGGTGAAGCATAAACAAATCTTCAGTAGTATTCGGCCGGACTGGCGCCTTGCGAAGCTGCTCTTGAACCTGCGCACACGGAATACCGACATGCTGCTGGGGGCGGTGGCGAAGGTGCTGGGAGATGAAGGCATCGAACTGATGAGTTCGACGCAGTTTCTGGAGCCGCTGCTGGCTGAAGAAGGATCGCTGACGGAGGTTGTGGGCGGGCGTGCACCCACCGAGGACGAGCGGAAGAATATCGAATACGGGCTAGGAGTAGCGCGGGCGCTGGCGGGGTTCGACATTGGGCAGACGGTTGTGGTCGCGGCGCAGGCCTGCGTGGCTGTAGAGGCGATGGAGGGCACCGATGCGACGATCGAGCGGGCCGGTGCGTTGATGCGAACCCTGGATGAAGAGGATCCAGCTCCAGCTTCAACACTGGAGCGTCAGCTGACGGTAGTGAAGGTCGCGAAGCCGAATCAGGATATGCGCTTCGATGTGCCGGTCATTGGCATGCAGACCATCGAAACGATGGTGCGGGCTGGGGCGAGTTGTTTGTCGGTGGAAGCGGGGCGGACGCTGCTGTTCGATCGCGAAACACTGTTGAAGCGCGCGGTCGAGACGGGGCTCGCGGTCGTCGCCGTGCCTAGACGCTAGTGGACAGTGGACAGTGGACAGCAAGCAGTGAACAGTGAGTAGTGGACAGTGGACTGAACGGTGGGCGCTGAATAGTTTGGTGACATTTGGGCCGGGTGTCTGGAACTATACTGGCTGCGCACGGGGGTCCCCGGCTTTTCCCGCTTCGTCTCAAGGAAATACCGGTGTGTTGGCCCCGGGCTCTACGAATGATCCCGATTTGTGAACAGGAGGTTACATGAAGAAGACGATTCTGATTGTTTTTGCCGCGGCGGTTGCGTTGACGGTGTCGCTGGTGACAGTACATGCGGCGGACCAGGCGATGCCCTCGGTTGGGCAGACCGCGCCAACATTTACGCTGCCATCGCAGGATGGAAACCAGGTTTCGCTCGACAGTTTTCGCGGCAAGTGGGTGGTGCTTTATTTCTATCCCAAGGACATGACCACCGGCTGCACGATTGAAGCGCACAACTTCCAGCGCGACCAGGCGAAATATGATGCGGCGAATGCGGCGATCGTGGGCGTGAGTGTGGACACGCCGGACAGCCACAAACAGTTCTGCACCAAGGAAGGACTGACGTTCAAGCTGCTGGCCGATCCCGAGCACAAGGTGGTGGATGAGTACGGTTCACTCGGCAACTACAACGGGATGACGATTGCCATGCGGAACACGTTCCTGATCGATCCGAAGGGAAAGATCGTGAAGGTATGGACGAAGGTAAATCCGCAGGTGCACTCGGAAGAGGTGCTGGCGGCGCTGGCGGATGCGAAGAAGGGCTAGCTGAGCTTTCAGTTATCAGTTTTCAGTTCGGGCGAGGTGGCGGGCGGCCCGACGCAGCGGAATCTATGACTCAAATTGCGCAGGAATTTCGGGCGGGACTGGATGACGTGCACCGGGCGCTGACTGCGGTGCCGGTGGCTCTGGCGGATGTGCCATGGCGCGAAGGCGGGTGGACGCGGAAGCAGATCGTGGGTCATCTGCTGGATTCCGCAACGAACAACCGGCAGCGGTTTGTGCGGGCGGCGAGCGAGGGCTTTTTCAATGGGCGGAATTATGACCAGGATGCCTGGGTTGCCGCGCATGGCTATAGGGATCAGGCCTGGGAAACGCTGCTGAACTGGTGGGAGGCGGAGCACGAGATCCTGATGGCGATTGTGGATCGGATTCCCGAATCACGGTTCGAGGCACCATGCGTGATGGATGCGGATGCGCCGGTTACGCTCAGGTTTCTGATTGAGGATTATGTGACGCATCAGCGGTGGCATTTGAAGCAACTGCTGGCTGGCTCTTAGCTTCCAAGCCACATCTGGATTCTTGCCTTCCCACCCTTGCTGCGCAAGGATGGGGCACCCCGATTCGTTGATGGGTTCGACGAGGTGGGATTTCGACCTTTCGAAGAGCGAACTCTCGCTTGAAGTGCAGACGCAAAAATGCCCGGCGGGAATGCCGGGCATTTTTGCTTGCCTTTTAAAGATTGCGGTTGCCTGGTTACTTCTTTTTTGCAGTCTTCTTGGTTGCTTTCTTGACTGCCTTCTTCGCTGCCTTCTTGGCTGGAGCTTTCTTCGCTGCTGCCTTCTTGGCGGGCGCCTTTTTTGCTGCTTTCTTAACGGCCAACTTTTTACCTCGTTTTGTGGTTTTGCCAGCGCGCTTTACCGCCGCGGACTTTTTCGCGGCCTTTCCGCCTTTTGCGCCAGCGGTTTTCTTGGCGGACTTCTTTGCGGCCTTTTTGGCCGGAGCTTTTTTAGCCGCTTTCTTTGCGGCCTTCTTGGCTGCCTTCTTGGCCGGAGCCTTTGGGGCCGGAGCAGGAGCAGCAGCTTTCTTGGCGGCCTTCTTGGGGGCCGGCTTGGGAACGGGAACTGCTTCCACGATGATCACGCCCTCTTCGACAACAATATCGTCGTCGTCGGAGGAGGTGAGCACGCTTGAGGTTTCAACCTCGTCGTCCTCTTCCAGTTCATCGTGATCGGCGCTCGACTCTGCCGGTTCCATGTCAGGATTACCGTCATTCATTGCGTACATTTTGATCACTTCGTCCATCCGATTGCCTCCAGCGGATTGCCGCTGTCCATGTTGAGTTCTGCATCTCAGCTGTGCGGAGAAATCATCTCCGCATGCGGAGTCATTCTAACAACACCTCGAATGAAAAGCTATCAAAACACGCGAAGAGAAATGGGTCGATGGCTATTTTTGTGCAGGCGAGGATGATTTCGAATGCGAGCCATGGATCGCGGAACCCGCGTTGTGCTTGGCTTTTGGCGATGAAGACTTGCCGGTGTGAGTGGTGCGGCTGCTGCGGGATCTGGATGCAGGCGAGGATGTCTTCGATCGAGAGTTGCGAGAACCGGAGGAGCCTTCGCCGGCAGGCGGAGCGGTGCTGGCGACTTCGCGATTGCGGCCGGTCTTGCCCTTTCCACCGCGAGTGTGGCTGCTGCTGGCGCGGACAACGGCCGGTTCGGCAACATGCAGACGGCGGCCCGCGTCGATCTTGACGCCGGTGGCGGAGAGCTTGTTCCAGCGGCGGAGCTGGGTGAGGGATACACCAAACCGGTCGGCGACGGAGACCAGGGTGTCGCCGCGGCGGGTGATGTAGTAGACCGTGTGCGCTGATGGGGCGGCGGCCGGAGCAACGGGCACGATGAGCGCTTCAGTGCCGTCAAGTTTGGCGGTTAGGTCGAGTTGATTGACATCAGCGAGTGCAGAAACCGAGACGCTGTACGTGTGGGCAATCGAGGCGAGAGTGTCGTCTGTGGTGACCTTGTGATAGCGCCAGGAGTTGCGCTTGCTCTCGGGGATGGCGGCAATCTTTTCCTGGAAGAGCGCGGCGGTGCCGGCGGGCAGATGGAGGTCAAACTGTGAGTCGGGCGGAGTGACGAGGCGGAGCAGACTGGGGTTCAGGGCGATGAGTTCGTCGATCGGAGCGCCCACAATGTCGGAGACCAGACGCAGGTCGGCGGAGTAATTGATGGTGACCGTATCGGTCAGAACGGGCGGGTCGAGGGTGATTTCGTCAAAGCCATATTGCGTGGGATGGTTGGCAATGATGATGGCGGCGAGGATTTCAGGGACGTAGTTTTTGGTTTCACCGGGGAGGTTGTTGCGCTTGTAGAGCTCCCAGAAGTCGGCATAGCCGGTCTTCTCGACGGCGCGCTGGATATTGCCGGTGCCCCAGTCGTAGCCGGCCATGGAGAGGTACCAGTCGCCCAGTTCCGAATAGATGTACTTCATATAGCGGGCGTAGGCGCGGGTGGACTTCTCGGGATCGAAGCGCTCGTCAACGTAGGTGTTGCGGGTGAGGCCATAGTTTCCGTGGGGCATGAACTGCCACATTCCGCCGGCGCGGGAGCGGGCGTTGACGGCACGCGGCTGGAATCCGGACTCGGCGACGGCCAGATAGATGAGATCCTGCGGCACGCCTTCTTCGCTCATGACGCGTTGAATCATTGCCCGGTAGCGTCCGGCGCGCTGGAAGGAGTGAAGCAGCGTGTTGTGGCCCTTTTGAGTGTTCGCGAAGAAGTTGATGTAAGCGGCGACATAGTCGTTGACGACAAGGGGCAAGTCGGACTTGGTGGTGGCGAGGTCGGCGTTAGCCTTGGCCACAATGTTGGGATCGACGACGAAGGTGACGTCGCTGGCGGCTTCGGCGGGAGTGTCTTCCGTCTTGGGCGTGAATCCGTTGCCCTGTTTCAAGGCTTCCATTTCAAGACCGTTGATCTGGTCGACGATGTGGTCGAACTCGTCCTGGAGCGCTGGGGTGGATTTGATGTCGATACCGCTGGTGAGCATAAGGTCGACGGCATTGTCGAAATTCGATTTGGCTTCAGGCAGGTTGCCGCGCTTGTAAGCGGCTTCACCAAGTGAGTAGGCTCTCTCGACCTGCTGGATGAGCGACTGCACGCGTTGCTGCTGTGCCGAGCTTTGCGGCGGTGCGGCGGGTGCGGCGGGAGCCTGTTGCGGCGCGGGAGCAGGCACAGCAGGAGCGAGCGCCTGCGAAACGGGCGTTGCCACAGCCGCGGGTTTTGGGGGGTCGCATCCTGACAGTGAGACAGCCAGCGTGAGGGCCAGCGCGGCGCAACCCAAGCTACTCAAGCGAGTCAAAATCATGCGCAGAAGTTGATGCTGTGACAACACTAGACCCGGTCTCATAAACCGCGTGCATTGGTTCGCGAATTTCCTGAGCCCCGCCTTGTTGGCGAAGCTCGCAGTCGGCGGAATGAGCATCGATTGGACTATGAGACCGGTTATACCCCAAAGCGCGGAAGGCACTATGCCGATGATAAGCTATGACCTAGAGACATCGCTGACTTTAGTACCGCTTCGCCAACGATTACCTACCCCTGATGGACGTAAAATACCTCCGCAATTTCGCCATTATTGCTCACATCGACCATGGGAAGTCGACGCTCAGCGACCGTCTGCTTGAATTGACGGGTTCCGTCACTGGACGTGAGATGCAGGCGCAGATTTTGGACGCGATGGATCTGGAGCGTGAGCGCGGTATCACGATCAAAGCTCATGCCGTGCGCATGATGTACAAGGCGCGCGACGGGCAGACGTATCAGCTCAATCTCATCGATACGCCGGGGCACGTGGACTTCAGCTACGAGGTTTCGCGCTCGCTGGCTTCGTGCGAAGGTGCGCTGCTGGTGGTGGATGCGACCCAGGGCGTGGAGGCGCAGACGCTGGCGAATGCGTACCTGGCTATCAATCATGGGCTGGACATTATTCCGGTGATCAACAAGATCGATCTTCCTTCGGCCGATATTGTGCGCACGCAGGAAGCGATCGAGATGGCCGTCGGCCTGGACGCAACCGATGCGATTCCAGTGAGCGCAAAGACGGGGCAGGGCGTCGATGAAGTATTGGAAGCGATCGTGCACCGGCTGCCGCCGCCGACAGGCGACCCGGATGCACCATTGCAGGCGCTGATTTTTGATTCGTGGTTCGACGCGTATCGCGGCGTGATCGTGCTGGTGCGCGTGATGCAGGGAACGATGCGCAAGGGGCAGCGGATCCGCCTGATGTCGAATGGGAAATCGTTTGAGGTCGAATCAATGGGTGTGCTGATGCCGAAGCCGGTGGAGATTGCTCAGCTTTCGGCGGGCGAAGTGGGATTCTTCGCAGCCACTATCAAGACCGTGAGCGACACGCGCATCGGCGACACGGTGACGGAAGAAGAGCGGCCCGCGACGGAGCAGTTGCCGGGATTTGAAGACATCAAGCCTATGGTGTTCGCGGGGCTCTACACGGTGGACTCGCATGAGCACACACTGCTGCGGGATGCGCTGGAGAAGCTAAGACTGAATGATTCTTCATTTTTCTTCGAGCCGGAGAGTTCGGCGGCGCTGGGATTCGGTTTTCGCTGCGGATTCCTGGGACTGTTGCACATGGAGATCATTCAGGAAAGGCTGGAGCGCGAGTACGAGCTTGACCTGATTACGACGGCGCCGGGCGTGCGCTATCACATCACGATGACGGATGGGTCGGTGCTGGAAGTGGACAATCCCTCGCGTTGGCCGGAGCCGACCAACATCGATGCGATTCGCGAGCCGGTGATTACGGCTAAGATTCTGACCAACGAAGAGTATGTCGGCGGGATTTTCAAGTTGGTGGAAGAGAAGCGCGGCAAGCAGCTGAACTTTGAGTACGTGACGCCGACGCGGGTTCTGCTGACGTATGAGTTGCCGCTGAATGAGATCGTGCTGGATTTCTACGACCGGCTGAAGTCGATTTCGCGCGGGTATGCTTCGCTGGACTATTCGCTGGCTGGCGAGTGGGAATCGCCGATGGTGAAGCTGGATATATTGGTGTCGGGTGAGCCAGTGGATGCTCTGTCAATTATCGTGCACCGGGACTTTGCCTACGAGCGCGGCAAGGCGCTGGTATCGAAGATGCGGGAGCTGATTCCACGGCAGCAGTTCGAGGTGGCGATCCAGGCGGCAATCGGGGCGAAGGTGGTGGCTCGAGAGACGGTGACGGCGCTCCGGAAGAACGTCCTGGCCAAGTGTTACGGTGGCGACATCTCCCGAAAACGCAAACTTTTGGAGAAGCAAAAGGAAGGCAAAAAGCGGATGAAACGCATCGGGAAAGTTGATATTCCGCAGGAGGCTTTTCTGGCGGTGTTGCGGGTGGGAGAAGACCAGCAGAAGTAACTCTCAAATGGTGACTTGGCTCACATCTCAGTCATCAACCATTCATGGGGAATTGTGGAAAGCTGCATGCTGAGCCGGCTCGCGGTTCGAGCACACGTTAATCCTGAGCATGGCCTGGGGGGTCTGCGCTTCTGATAGATAAATAAGGAGCTTCCTAGGTTTATCAGAGCGCGTGGTGGTTGGCAAGTGGAAAATTGCCGAATTTTTTGTGGATCGTTTGCTTCGATATCCACAATTTTTTCCACAGGAAAGCTGAAGACGGTCACATATGAAAGATCGACTGGAAATCCGCTCGAATTCAACGCGAAATGTATAAAAAAAAGGCCCCGGGGATTCGGGGCACTTTTTCGTATAGATAAAACTCGTCAACTCAGAGTGGTGCCTCGCGATATCCCACCGCGAGGAAGTCGCCCGGTATCCCGATTATTGGGGCGCCAAAGTCTTGGGAGCCGCCGGCTTGGGAGCGGATGGAAGAGGCGGCGTTCCGGCAGTAGGCGTCGTCGGAGCAGCAACACCCGACTTGACGTTGTAAGCGTCAATGATGGCCTTGGTGATGTTGGTGGATTCCGTGGCATAGAGCACCGGGCTCTGCTGCTGGGCGACGTCGAGGACCAGGGTATAGCCGTGCGCCTTGGAATAATCGTTCAACACGTCATAGACCTTTGAAGCAAGAGAGCTGTAGAGCTCTTGCATCTCGTTCTGCATGTCGTTCTGGGCGTCTTCAGCAGAACGTTCGAGCTGCTTCTTTTTGTCATCGATGGTTTTGGCACGCGCTGCGCGCTCGCCATCGTTGAGCTTGTCTCCCGAGGCCTGGAGCTGCTTGGTCAGGTTGTCGATTTCGTCATTCAGGGCCTTGAGCTGGTTTTGCTTGGGCTGATACTTCTTCTGCAAGTCGGCAAAGCTGCGCTGGCCCTCGTTGGTTTGTGCGACGGCAACCTGGAAGGCGATGACGGCGATTTTTGCCGGGCCGGCGGGGGCTGCTGGGGCCACCGGTGCAGCGGCATCGGGCGCGGAAGGCGTTTGGGCGGCGGCAGTCAGGGCAAGGCCTGAAGCCAGCGTGAGAACTAATGCAACAGAGTGCTTCATTCGGCTTGAAAACTCCTTAGAAATTCCTGGGGCTTCCCGCGCATTCAATATTGAAGGCGAACCGGTACCTTCTCTGTGCGCGCCCTCTGAGAAACCTCGCAACCATTTTCCTCGAAGGGCTTTCATTAGACGAAAGCAAGGCCGAGAAAAGAAGCGGACGGAAACGTCAGCAGGAACTAGAAGGATTATAGGGGGGCGGGGTGGGGGGGTCAAACAGAGGCGAGTGATCAGTG
>Ga0209004_1000051_pt1 | contig 32225 bp, 22 predicted proteins | sample TexAe_RefH0_M1_FD_187948 | JGI IMG/M metagenome (GOLD analysis project Ga0209004, IMG submission 187948) | Forest soil microbial communities from Davy Crockett National Forest, Groveton, Texas, USA - Texas A ecozone_RefH0_M1 (SPAdes) (version 2) | ecosystem: Environmental > Terrestrial > Soil >... | reverse complement strand
GACGGCGACCGTGCAGGAAAAGCAAATTGTGGATCTGCGCACTACGGTGCAGGCGCAAGCCGTATCGCTGAAAGCTGCATCCACTCCGCCGCCGGCTCCCAAGTGTCCTGCCCCGCCGGCGCCGGCAAAGAAGAGGCCGGCCAAGAAGAGCACGACGACTCCAGGCACTACGACGAAACCAGCAGCGGGCACTCCTGCTACGAAGCCAGCGGCCACGTCGACCAATCCACAACAGTAGCACTCCGAATTTCTAATTGGGGTTCGAAACAGGGCGGTTCTCGTATCGATTTCCTGCGCGGATTTCAGCCTCAACCGGCCTTCTGCGCAAACTAAACCGCTAGCTTCCGCCCGGCTCTCGCTGGCCAAGCACGCCGCGACCGGCCACTGCTCGCTGCACCAGCGTGGCTCCTGCACCGGAGCGCAACAGTGTCACCGGCTGGCTTGCCGGTGGTTGATGCATGGTCACGATGAGTGCATCGGCCGGCTTTTTGCCGGTACAAACATAGGAATGGGGCGTGCTCGAGTCGAAATACACGGCGTCGCCCGGCCCCAGTGTGCAGTGGTGCTCGCCGTGGTGCAGTTCGAGTTCGCCATCGAGGATGTAGAGAAATTCGTAGCCCGGGTGCATGTGCGCTCTTGGCTCTTTGGCTCGCTCCAGCGGAATGAATTGCGCAAAGTACGGATCCATGTGCCGATCCGGGACCATGTAGCCCAGGCTCTCAAAAAAGTAGGTGGGATCTTCGACGCCCGTCTGCGGCAGACGCACGCGCTCCTTACGCCGGTGAATGCGGAACATCGATTGGGGTTCAGCTTCAAAGAAATAGGAGAGATCTTTCGAGAACACCATCGCGATACGGGCGAGATTGCGCAGCGTAGGGACAACGCGCCCAGTTTCAAGCTGAGAAAGAAAGCTCGCCGACAAGCCGGTGTGTTTACCGAGCTCCACCAAGCCCATCGACTTCTTCAGCCGCAAACGCTTGATGCGCTCGCCGATGTGTTTCTCCGCAATGAACTTTTCCGTCGTCTCGGTGTCCACTTGCGACTTCTGCGTTTCCTCGTTGCGAGCTATCGACTCCGTCATCAGCCCTCCAAGGTCCGCAAGACAATCTTTTGCCCTGGTCAAAACCTATTCCTATCCTACCAAACTCAAGTACCCTGAGCAACAACATCGAATCCTGTGTGTACTCAGGGAACGATCATCCTGTAAACATGGATTCCAAAGCCATTTCCGGCGGAATCATCTTGAGCGGCGCATCGGGGATCCTTGGAACAGCCGTTAGCCGGGCACTCACCGCGCGCAAGGTCCAAATCCTCCAACTACTAAGACGGAATCCGTCGGGCGAAGGACAACTCCAGTGGAATCCCGATGCCGATCCGGCCATTCAAAATCCTGCACCGCTGGAAGGAACCGCGGCGGCAATTCATCTTTCGGGCGCCAACATAGCCGCACATCGCTGGACCGACGCATACAAACGCCAGCTCGCCGCCAGCCGCGTTGACTCCACCCGCCGCCTGGCGAACGTGCTCTGCTCGCTGCGTGAGCCGCCTCGATCATTTCTGGTGGCCTCGGCCATCGGAATCTACGGCGACCGCGGCGATGAGTTCCTGAATGAAGCGTCGACTCCGGGAAGCGGGTTCCTCGCGGAATTGTGCCGGCAATGGGAGGCGGCGGCAGATCCTGCGGTTCAGGCCGGCATTCGCGTCGTGTACCTGCGCTTCGCCGTGGTCCTGGGGCCGGGGCCGGGAGCATTGCAGCGGATGCTTCCGCCGTTTCGCATAGGCCTGGGTGCGCGCCTCGGCAGCGGGCAACAGTGGATGAGTTGGATCAGCCTCACCGATGTCGTTGGCGCGGTTTTGTTCGCGTTGGATCATGAGGAATTGTCGGGCGCCGTAAATATGACCTCTCCGAACCCGGTCACCAACGCAGAGTTTACACGCGCGCTCGGGCGGGAGTTGTATCGACCTGCATTTTTGGCGGTGCCAGCGTTTGCCGTGCGCACCATGTTCGGACCAATGGCGGATGAGGCTCTGCTGGCAAGCGTTCGCGTGCAACCGGCGAGATTAATCGCTGCGGGGTATAAGTTTGCTCTGCCTGGGATCGAGGAGGCGCTGAAGGCGGCTCTGCAGAGTTGAAGAATTCGTGCGAGGGCTTCCGGGCTCAGAAACTGCACAACTGCTGTTGTCAGTCCGCATGAATTGAATTGGGTAGCGGGCCACGGCATTGGGTGCCCCATCCATGCGCGTTCCTTGCGCATGGGTGGGAAGACACCAACTGCGGAACAGGCTCTAGCGCCGCCCTTGGATTACTCGCTGGTTCACATTTCCGCCCTTGCCCCCACCCAGTTTTTTCGCAGCGCGCCGAGCGGCAATCTCATGCATCTCTTTGCCGATGGCGGACCGATTGATCGCGACCTGCATGATCAGGTTGATGATATTTCCGGTAATCCAGTAGAGGGCCAGTCCCGAAGCAAAGTGCCACAGCGTGAAGCCCATGATGGCCGGCATCATGATAGCCATCATGCGGCGTTGCGCCGGGTCCATGCCGGGCGAAGGCGTTATGAACTGCACCCCAAACATGGTGCCGATGATCAGGATCGGCAAAATGTGCAGCGGGTCGGGCATTGAAAGATCGGTTAGCCAGAACCAGTGCGCCTGGCGCAGTTCAACTGCGTTCAGCAGTACGCGATAGTAGGCGAAGAAGAGCGGCATCTGCAGCAGCATGGGAAGGCAGCCGCCATACATATTGACGCCTTCTTCTTTCATCAACGCCACTTGCTCGGCCTGCATCTCCGCGCGCTTGGGATCGTTGATCTTCAGGTTGGCGTATTTCTTCTTGATCCCGTCCAGTTTGGGCTGGATGCGCATCATCTTCAGTGACGACTTCATCGTCCAGATGCGTGTCGGCAATAGAACCAGGTTGAAGATGACGGTAATGATGATGATCGCCCATCCCCAGTTGTTGATCCCATTGCCCATCATGTTGTGGAGAGCGCGAAGAGCCAGGTAAAGGGGCTTGGCGATGATGCCCCACCAGCCGTATTGAATCATCGACGCCAGCGACTCGCCGGTCGGCTTGCCGTCTGCGCCAATGGCATGAATCGAGTTGAGGATGTCGGTCTCTTTAGGACCGGCATAGAGCCGCAGCTGCGTGTCGCCGCTCTGGTCGCCCATGGCCAGTCCAATCACGTCGGCCGGTTTCTTGGCGCTGTTTGCATCGCTCAGGTCGCTGGGCAGCTCAATGGTGTGGTGAAACGTTACGAGCGTTGCACGGGAAGGAACATCGGGCAGAAACGCGGCAGCAAAATATAGATCCATAAGCGCCGCATACTCGTACGGCTGATCGAATGTTGCGTTGCCGCTGACTTTCTTGGCCGCTTCGGTGTCCTGCTTGCCATCGATGGACCAGCCAAACATCGATTGCGTCGGCACCACAACACTGGTGCCGCTTCTGCCTCCTCCGACAGAGATCTTTCTGAACTCCTCCATGTCGCCAAGTCCGGCCGGCCAGGTTACCAGGGCGCGCACCGGCGTGCCATTACGCTTCACGCTGACGTGGACGCCGATCGCATAGCTGGAGTCGAAGCTGAAGGTCTTCACGACGTCGAGCCCGCCGGCAGCATAGTGGAAGCTCACCGAATTGGGGGCCAGCAATTGGCCGGTGGCCGACGGCTGATAGAGCGCGGAGTTGAGCTGCGCCGTCAAATCATTGTCGTAGGTGTAGAGCGAGAGGGGCAGTCCGAATAGCGCCGCGGCCTGCTCCTGCACCATGTCCAGCGACTTGCCGGTGGAGTCGGTGTAATGCTTAAGGATCCAGTGCTCGACCTGGGCGCCCTTGTTCGTGAAGGTGATGCGGAACTTCTCGTTTTCGATGGTCGTGGTGGTTTCAGACGGCGCCGTCACCGTCGCGGTGTCCTTGCCCGCAACGCGATCTACAGAACCGGTCGATCCAACTGCAGCCGAAGCAGATGCTTGCGAGGCCTGCTGCGCTGGTTGCGCCTGCTGCTGAGCCTGTTGGTTCTGCGTCGCCGGAGCATTCGCTGTCGGCTTCTGGAAATACTGATAGACCATCAAAGCCGCGAGGGCCAGAAAGGTAAAGAGGATAATGCTGCGGAAATCTCCGCCGCTGGCGCCGCCGGAACCCTGGGGCTCGAGGTTGGGATTACGAATTTCGGGCAATGTAACTTCCTGTCTTTGAGGAGGACCGCCGAAGGGCAGCCGCTCTTTCTATGGTAACGGTTCGTGCGGCAAATGACTTGTGGGGTTTAACGGGGGCGCCGGGGTCCCCGGGAAGCGGTCTTTGCTTCCTGGAGTGGTTCGGACGGAATCCAGCCCACCACGGCTGAACGGATGGCATCGCAACAGACGCCAGATCGCTAGCCCCGTGCCACGAATCGGGCCGTGGGTTGCAATCGCAATCGAAGCGTATTCCGAGCATGTCGGCACAAAACGGCATCCGCCGCCGGAACCCAGCGCATGCACCGCCGGTGACAGCCAGCGGCGGTAAAACTCGAGCATGGCAAGAAGGAAACGTGTCATCGAGCGGGCGCTGCCTGGCCAAAACGTGGAGTTTGAGTCCGGTTTGCACGCGCCTGTTCAGCATTCGCCTGCTGGAGAATACGCAGGATCTCCGCATCCAGTTTCGTGAATTCTAGGGTTAGCACCGTCCGGTGCGGATGGAGGATGAGGTCGCAGCCCTCCGGCAGCAACTCAACATGCCGCCGCAGAACATCGCGCAGGCGGCGCTTGATGCGGTTGCGCTCGTGCGCTTTCCCCAGAACTTTGCCTACCGTGAGCCCGACGCGCGAACCGGCCAGTTCGCTCTGCGGCGCCAGGAACCAGCTCATCGAAGCCGAGCGGCGCTTTCGTCCCGCTGCCGCGTAGGCGCGCTGGAAATCCGCGTGCTTGCGCAGTCTCGCGCCCGCCAGAGACTGGCGAACCTTGCGCGCTGCGGGCGCGAGGGTCTGCTTCTCAGGCTGGGAGGATATGCTCATCGCAAACTGAAAGGATTTCGGCCAAAGAATGGTTGGTTCTGCAACCTGCTCCAGCCGAAACAAAACGGCGGGAACGACTTAGTCCCGGAAGCCGGCGCTGACTGAGACGCGCTTGCGGCCTGCGGCACGGCGACGGCTCAGCACGGCTGCTCCCGATTTGGTCTTCATACGTGAGCGAAAGCCATGCGTCTTCGAGCGGTGACGCCGGTTGGGTTGAAATGTGCGCTTCGGCATAAAAAATGCGCTCCTGTTTCCTGTCTAAAAATCTGAGCCGACAGCGGCTCTGCACTTGACTCAAGGGGAAGCCCTTTTCATTGTGTTGCTCTTTCTTCAAGAAGGAGCAACCTGCCCTTGAATTCGGCTGGGGCAAGTGAAGTGCAGAACCGCTCGGGACGGCAAGTATTAAGTATATCGAAGGTTGGCCTCGGAATCCAGCAGGACGACGTGGCAGCGGAATCCTCTGGTTCCCACGCGTGTGTTCAGATGCCGACAAAACGGAAGTGGGCACATTGGTGCGAACCGCAGGGAACAGATCGGATGAGTTCTGCATCCAACGTCAGTAGAGCTCGATGTTAGCAATAATTGAGTAGAAATCCGTGATCGGATGCACTGCAATTTTCGATCGTGTGTGATGTGTTTCACCTTACGTGGTGCAACCTTCCGCTTGTTCCCGAAAGTTATGTGAAAGAGGCATTGCAACGCACCTCAAATGTGCTACCATCGGGACCGTTCAAGAAAGTTTCCGAGCGTCCCACGGAGTGAATTTCAGCCCGTGCCTCGCAGTATATTTCCGAGGCAGACCAACGGCCATCAGGCATGTCCTCAGTCAGCGAATGTGGGTGAGCAATTGCTCCACTCACCGCGTGAGCCATTGTCTTAACCGCGCGGTTGAACTCACACGGCAGTACACAGGTGACGCCGGCAAGGATTAGCTCGATGGCATTCGCAATTTCGCCGGCTTCGGCTCTTAATCCCTGGCTGCAGATCCTCGCAGCCCTGGAAAAAAAAGTCATTCGCCAGTCTTTCGAGACGTGGTTGAAACCAACACGCTTCAGCCACGCCAGTGGTCGCATCCTGTTCGTGCGCGTACCTTCCAAAGAGTTCCAACACATCGGTGACAAGTACGGCGACCTGATTCAGGAAGCGATCGACCTTCAGTCGCTGGAGTTCGACGACGTGCAATTCGTCACGGTCGAAGAAGATCCTTCAATGCCCCCGCAGCGCAGGGATGGCGGCTTCGGTCCTCTTCCGGCGCATGCGCCCACCGCGCCCACATCGCGCTCGCCGGAACAGACTCGCTTCGACTGGTCTACAGCCGCGCAGCTGAATCCCCGCTACACGTTCGACGCTTTCGTCATCGGCAATGGCAATCAGTTTGCTCGGGCGGCTTCACTGGCTGTCGCAGAGCGGCCTTCGCGCGCCTACAATCCGCTCTTTCTCTACGGCGGCGTGGGGATGGGCAAGACGCACCTGATGCACGCCATCGGCCATGAAGTGAAGCGGCGTCAGCCGTCGTCCAGCATCTGTTACGTCTCCGCCGAGAAATTCACCAACGAAATGATCACCTCGCTGCGCAACGATCGCATGACCAGCTTCCGCGATCGCTTCCGCACCGTGGACGTGCTGCTGATTGACGACATCCAGTTCATCGCGCAGAAAGAGCGGACCCAGGAAGAGTTCTTCCATACGTTCAACGCCCTGCACGAGAGCATGAAGCAGATCGTCATCGCTTCGGATCGTCCGCCGAAAGAGTTGGCCGAGATTGAAGACCGCCTGCGCTCGCGCTTCGAGTGGGGTCTGATCGCCGACATTCAGCCACCCGATCTCGAGACCAAGGTTGCCATTCTGCAGAAGAAAGCAGAGAACGACCAGGTTCAGCTTCCCACCGACGTCGCACTGTTCATCGCTTCCAACGTTCGCACCAACGTGCGCGAACTCGAAGGTGCGTTGACCCGCCTCGTCGCCTGGTGCAACTTGAACCGCACCGAGATCACGCTTGTCACAACACAGCAATGCCTCAAGCAGTTCATCGACATGCAGGTGCGCAAAATCACGATCGAGTCGATTCAGCGCGCCGTGTCCGAGCAGTTCGGCATGAAGGTGAGCGACCTGAAGCAGAAGAACAACTCGCGCAACGTCGTTGTGCCGCGCCAGATCGCCATGTATCTCGCCAAGCAGATGACCGAGGCCAGCCTGCCTGAAATCGGCCGCCAGTTCGGCAACAAACACCACACCACAGTGATGCACTCCATCGGCAAAATCGACGAGCAGCGCCGGACCGACAAAGACCTGCACCGCACACTCAACAAGTTGCAGGAAATGCTGAACGGGTAAAGACAGTGGTCAGGGTCAGTGATCAGTGATCAGAAAGGCCGCGCGATGCGCGGCCTTTTTTGATTGTGGGCAGGGGTGAGGTTTTGAAAGGGCAAGAGTTTACCCGTGCCGCAAAGGGCACGAAAATGAACCGGCTTCAGCGCGGCGGTAGTAATCCTCCCGCGAGTTCAAAATTCGACGGTCGCGTGGAGTAAGGCCACGGAAACTGCGGTGTCATTCTGAGCGCACGGGGCCCCAAGCGCTTTCTTCAGCTTGGGGGTGGTAAGCGAAGAATCTGCTTTTTATCTGCTCGGGATGTTGCCGAAGTAGTAATTGCCGGGTAAACGGTTTTTTCTTTAGCGGTGAACCCGTTTTGTGAGAGGGCACGACTTAAGTCGTGCCGAAAAGCCCCGGCCAAAACGACGTGGGCTTTAGCCCCTGAGGGATGTTCTTACCGAAACATGCCGGTCATTCGCCTGCTTCGCGCGGTTTTGTGAAAGGGCACGACTTTAGTCGTGCCGCACAACGCCACAACACTGCCGGGCTTTAGCCCCTGAGGGATGTAATTGACCCGGTAGGGACGATCCTCGCGGATCGCCCCCCGGACAGATCCGTACGTGCGCGTTTACGCATACGGCTCTTATGAAGGATGGATGGCGTAAAAGCGGGTATCGGGGTAAGGGTGCAGAACGCGGGGTGGTGGTACCCACCGGTCGAAGACCGGAGCGAACTTCTCCCACTTCTTCCGCGCGCGTTGACTGCGACGGATCAGTACGTCGTGCCACAGTCGATTGACGCGTCTTTGGAAGAGGCGCAGTTGATCGATGTTGCCAGGGACAGCATGGTATTGGTAGTACCCGGTGACCACACTCCGAAGCCATACACCGACCTGACTGGTGCGATCATGCTTACGGCGGCGAAGCTCAGCCTTGATGATCTTGAGCTTTGCAACCATTCGCTTTTTCGCAGTAATCCGCCAGACGGTGAAGGTCTCGGTCTTGTGGCGTTGCCCACAGAAGTGGGTGAAGCCCAAGAAGTTGAAGGTCTCCGGTTTCCCTTCCCCACGCCGCTTCCGTTCACGGGCCGCATAGCGCCCGAACTCGATCAGCCGTGTCTTGTCAGGATGTAATTCCAAGCCGAACTTTGCCAGCCGTTCCTTGAACGCTTCGAGGAACCGCACAGCATCTGCCCGCTGCTGAAAACCCAGCACAACATCGTCGGCGTAACGAACGATGATGACATCGCCCTTGGCCGCTTTCCTGCGCCAGACATCAGCCCCACAGATCGAACAGGTAATGAAGATACACGTTCGCGATCAGTGGCGAAGCCACTGCTCCCTGCGGCGTACCTTTATCTGTCTTCGACCACTGGCCGTCTTCCGATACTCCCGCCTTCAACCATTTCTGGATCAGACGAAGTATCCTTCGATCGGCCACCCGATGCTCGATGAACTTCAAGGCCCATTCGTGATTCAAGTTATCGAAGAAGCCCATCACGTCCGCGTCGAGTATCCAGTTCACCTTCTTCCGCTGGATAGCCACCGTCAGAGCGTCAAGCGCCTGATGGGGGCTGCGGCCCGGTCGAAACCCATAAGAGAAGCCCTTGAAGTCGACCTCGTATATCTGATTGAGGATCGTCACCACGGCCTGTTGGACGACCTTGTCCTCAACAGCCGCGATGCCCAGCGGACGTTGCCGCCCGTCGGCCTTCGGTATATAGACTCGCCTTGAAGGTTGCGCCCGGTACGTTCCACGATGAACCCGGCTGTGAAGATCGATGAGTCGATCCTCCAGTCCGGTTTCATACTCCTGCCACGTCATGCCATCTACTCCGGGCGAGGCCTTACGCTGTAGCGCGTAAAAGCTGTCGCGGAGTAGATCAACGTTCAGATGGTGGAGCAAGGAAGTGAACCGTTCCTGCTTTCTTTCCTTCGCTGCTTTTCGCACACCGTCCAGCCCCTGGGACATGCGCTTCCCGCTCTGTGTCGGCTGCATGTTGAGCTGTGCGGTGTTCTCCTTCATCTGCGCCCTTCCCTCCCCGGCCTCCGCTGAAGCTTCTGCTTCTTTGTTCGGCTGGTTCACGGGTACTACGGCGCAGTGTGACTTCTCCGGCACGTGCATGTCTGCATTATGGTTTATGGCCTTCGCAGACCGGCCTTGGTCGTTAGACAAAGGCGTGCTGGAGATCTCCCGGTTCTCGTGCATGTTGTTTTCTTAGCGTGCGCGGGTTCTCAGACTACGCAGGACCGGACAGCCACTCGCGTATAACGCAGCCGCCGTATTGCCTTCCTCGCTACGGAATGGAGTCGGCATCCTGATCTACCGTCTTTTCGAAGCTCAATCACCCGGCCCACCAATGCCTCTGTCTACGCTTCGAGAGACACCTCGCGATGTCACCCGCAAGACTCGAGGTCAGGATGGATTCGCTCTTCCTTTCCTGCAGGGGACTTGCACCCCCTACAACATGCCGGTTTAGCCCGGCGCACTCCGCATAGGCGGTGACTCGCTCGGAAGCGGAAACGATCGATCAGAAAGGAATACTAGCCAGGAACATCATGGAAAGCCAACAAGAGAGAGCTGGCAGCGAAATGGCCAATCCCCACCGTCTCGATCCGATGACCATTGCGGCGATCGATAGTAAGAGCCCAACGGGCCAGACCAGAAGCCACACATAAAATAGGTCATCCAGAAACATCATGAACCGCTCTCTATTGAAGTGATGCTTCGCAGCGTCAAGAAACAGCAAAACCGGGTAGAGCAAAGAGAGCCCAAGCCCCAGGTATCCCAACCCATTTGCAATGTTTGGACGCTTGATCATTTTGGTTTCCCCTGCCAAATCATACGGCAAACTCGCTACACTCCCGTATCGTGGCCGATACGGAAATAACCCCTGTTTTGCCGTTTCAGGGTTACTTCAGGGTTGCCGGTGACTCTCCCGGACTTCGAATCATGCGCTACTTTCCATGAGTGATGGATAGAATACTGCCATTGCTCTGACGAATTCGGACGATCACAACGCCTCCCACACACTTCCCAACTTCACACGAGCGTTTTCCTTGGCCGTCGGGACAGCAGAGCGTTCCATAAACTGACCAAATGCCATTTTCGATTGATGCGGTCAGCGGTTCCTCATAATCAATCTTCTTCCGTCCATAGACATGGATCGCGGCGGGTCTTGCTATTGCGATTGCTGTAACCGCGTCCGCCACGCGCACATGGTTGGATGACGATGAGTCTTGTCCTGAGACAGCGAGAGCAACCGTCAATAACAGGGCAGCTGTCATGTGTTTCATCGTCACAAGAGTACATCCTTTTGCCAATGGTTCCAATAGCGTGAAAGGGGCACTGCCACTCGCATTTGGGTTCCGAGAGGATTGTGGCCAATTCGGACATTTGAATATCTCTTGGTCCAAGCGACATCACACCTCGCGTTGGCTGTTCCCGTATCTCAATCGACGGCCCCGTCATGACTTGTTTTTCAGGATGACCTTCGCGCATCCGGTATCGGAAATCTCTCTTGAAGGTTTGCAGATCCTCCGTCGGTCCAAAGTGCCGTGTAAGTCCTTTGCTCAGAAATATCTACGGCTAAGTCCAATGTAAATAAAAAATCTGGCGGCAACCCCTCCGTGCAGGCCCCAGAAAAGAGGAAACTTACCCCAAGAGACGGTAAATGGGGGGGAGGGTATCCCGCAACCAAACGGTTGCATACGACGCAAATCGAATTCAACGGGCCGGGAAAGAAAGCTACTCCGGAAATTGCGTCACGCTTAGCACGTTGCCATCCGGGTCCTTGAACCACGCCACCCGCGCGCCGCTCGGCGAGTTCCAGATACCGCGTGGATCAGCGTCATTCATTCCTTTGTAGCAATTGAACTCAACGCCGGCCGAGGCTAGCCGATCGACGGTCTCTTCAATGTTTTCTATATGCCACCCGAGCACCGCAAACGGATGAGGATGAAGTTCGTGCACCGTGGTCACGCGCAGCATCGTTCCGTTGGCGTCGAAGACCAATGCGAACGGCTTCTCGTCGGCCGCGAGACGCAGCCCAAGTACGCCTTCATAAAACGCGCGCGCTTTTACGGGATCGGTGGTGGGAGCAAACGCGACCAGTTTGCTTCCGCCGAGAATTGATTCTTGCATGATGGTTTTGCCCCTGCCGCATTCTTCCGCGAGGTCGCGATGCTGGCAAGAGAATTCCGATTAAGCCGCTGCGTTTATCCCTGCACGACCAGGTCCTGCGCCAGCTTGAAGTGCACCACTGTTTCCGCCGGAATGTCGAGGTCGCGATTGCCCGTTAGCCCTGCACCTGCTGCACCCGCGCCGCCACCGGCGAGTCCGCCAATCAGCAACCCTGTTCCACCGGTCGCGACGCCGCCGATCAGCATTCCGAGGCCCGCACCACCGCCGATCATGGCAGCGGAACGCTTGCCTTTGCCCTTCTTGCGTTCAGTGAGATCGGCAGTCCTCAAGTGGTATTGCGTTCCGTCCAGCGTCATCGACGTCAAGCGCAGTTCCAGCACCGACGCACCCTTGAAGTGGCCGCGACGGTGCGCCTCATCGATAACGCCTCCCACCCGCGTGCCCTTCGGCACAATGGCGTTTCCATTGGGATCAACTACTGGTTCAACCACTTCGCCTGTGAATGTGTCGCCGGGGTGGCTGTGCTTCACACTGATGCGCTGATCGATGCGGATCGCCAGACTTGTGCCGGCCTGAATCGTTATCTTCACCTGCGCTGGAGGTCCAGCGGGCGAAGTCTTGCCTCCATCCTGTCCGGCAGGAGCGTTACCCTGTGCCTGAGACGGCCCCCGGTCTTGACCCTGGTTCTGATCTCCGCCTACCGGCGAGACCTTAGGATCCTGCGGCGGCGGCACCGGCGCACCGGCCGGCGGAGGCGCCGTCGTGGTCGTCATGGCCTCGGCAGTCTGGCCCTTCGCGGGAGGCTGCACTACCGTTGTTGTGGTGGTGCCGGTCTTGTCTACAGAAACAACTTGCTGTGGCTGGCCAGTTGTAGCGGCCTGCTTCTTCGCCTGGTCAATTGCCTTGTCCTGTTTCGATTCGCATCCGGCGAGCGCGACGGTCAGCGCAAGTACCAGCAGAGGCGTGCGCTCCAGGCGCGGCAAAAAGTCTGAAGAAAACATGGTCGTCCTCTTTTCAAATGTGATTTGGCGTCAACTCAAGGCAATCAGTGAAAGTGCATCAATTAATAGTCTAGATAACTTCCCTTTCAATTAGATGAGGGCTGGCTCAATTGCGCAAGAGTACCGAAGAATCCCTTGCATTCAATGGGGTTGCAGCACCTTCTCGCTCATCGCGACATGAGGTCGATGAACATCTTCTGGAAGCGTGGCAAATCGAGATCGAGTTGCGCGTGAACCAGACGCACGCCGGTTTGCGGCTTCAGCTTGTCGGTCCACGTCAGCGTGTCTCCGTAACTGGGTCCGTGGCTCAGGTCGATGTCCATATACTCCACCTTCTCCCTGGTGATAAGCGTTGGATCGAGCCACGCGCAGGCGGCCAGTTCATCCCACAGGTAGTAGCGATTCTGACTCCACGCAGCAATGTACCTGGCAGTCGGCGACTGCGATTTCGAAATCTCGTCGAGCATTTTCTCCGTGAATGGAGCCTTGATGGAGACATCCACCGTGGTCACATCGATCCGCGGCCAAGCAGCGCGCAGCACGATATGTGTTGCCTCGGGATCGAACCAGAAATTGAATTCATGTCGCGGGCTGGTGGCGAACTCCGGATCATCGGTCTGCGGATTGAGGCTGCCGCCCATGATCACAATGCCCTGCGTCAGCTCCGCAAATTCCGGATCGATGGAGACTGCGAGCGCGATATTGGTCAGAGGCCCGGCGGCGTAGATCGTCACCTGGTGTCGATGCGCGCGCACCTGGCGAATCAGGAAATGCGCGGCATCCTCATCTATCGACTTGAGCGAAGGCGTGCCTTCCGGCAGTGGCGGAATCGCATAGGGGCCATGCTTGTCGAGCTTGTCGGGCTTGTCGGGCGTAAATGGAGTGACGCCTTCTTTGCCCTCAACCAGCGTCATTGGACCCTGCCCCCACGCGCCCAGCCACGTTACCTTGCCATCAATCGCTGAGGCGAGTTGCGTATCGCGCTCCGTGCGCACCAGTGGAAACACGGCGCCTTTTGCCACCGGAACATTGGCATGTCCGGTCAGCTCCAGCATGCGCAGCGTATGCAGCGTCTCTTCATCGCGCCATGCGTTGCCGGTCACCATGGTGATCCCGAGAACCTCGACCTGCGGCGCCTGCAGAAGCGACAGCATCGCCATCTGGTTCGAGCCACCTGGGCCTGACCCATCCTGGTCGATCAGGACAAGCCGCTTCTGTGCGGAGCACACGAGCGCCGCAAATGCCATCACGAGAGAAATTGCAGTCTTCATTGTTCGGTATCGTGGCATACCAGCCGAGCAATTTTCCCGGCCCGGCAACATCACCGCCGATCGCGTCCAAATCCCCGCGGTCGCGCGGGCGGCGTCACCGGCAGGTTTGTCTTGCCCTCGGGATACACCACGAGGAAGCGGTCCTGTCCTTCGCCGGAACTGGCAGTCTCCACACCAGGAAGATTGCGAAACGCCATGTGCAACAGGCGGCGTTCACGGCTGTTCTGCGGCGGAAACGCATAAGGCACTCCCGACTTGCGCACCTTCTCCGCAGCAACCTCGGCCGACATGCGCAATTCCTGTGCGCGCAGCGCCTTGAAATTGCCTGCGTCGAAGCTGACCAGGTCGTGCTCGCGCTGCTCCAGCCGCAGCATCTGCGACGCGATGGTTTCAAGTGCCCTCAGCAACTCGCCATTATGTTGCGTAACGAGCGGTACATCGGGCCCGCCCAGCTCCACGTAGATCAGCCGCGCTTCAAGCCCCTCGGGATCGCGCGCGCCATCGCCCGCGGTAATTCGGTACTTCAGGCGCATTCCACCCAGCTTGTTGAGAGATGAAAGAAATCCAGCGATTTTTTGTGCAGCCTGCTGCAGGTCTTCGATTGGCATAACGGACTAGTATCGCAGAATGGGCCGGGGCGGTGTGTGCAGAATTCGCTTCCAGTCGGCACTCCAAGATTTCATCCTTCCCGCACCTGCGGCGTCAAATACTCCGGCCCAACGGGATCTGTGACCGACTCGGCAACAATCCGATCGATTTCCGCCATGGTCGCAGAGTCAAGCTTCCAGCCCATCACACCGGCAACCGCATCCAGTTGATCGGGCCGCTTGGCGCCCCACAGCGCCACGGAACAACCCGGCCGGTCCAGCACCCAACGCACCGCCAGTTGCGCGACCGATTTCCCAAAGCGATCCCGAGCCAACGCAATCAATCTCTCGACAGCAGTAATGTATTGGCTGAACTGCGGTTCCTGGAACTTCGGATCGACGGCGCGAATATCACCCGGCGGAAACTTCATGCCTCGCTGCAGTCGCCCGCCCAGCAGGCTGCGGCAGAGCGAGCTATATGTGAGCACGGCTACGCCGTTCGTCGCACACCACGGCAAAGTTTCGCTGTCGATCTCGCGCTCGAAGATGTTGTAAGGCGGCTGGTCCGAGGCGAGCGGAGCCACACTCCGAAACTCCTCCATCTGCACGGCGCTGAAGTTGCTGACGCCGAGCGCCCGCACCTTGCCCGCACGCTGAAACTCCGCCAGCACACTCGCCACCTCCGCCACAGGAACGAGCGTATCGGGCCAGTGAATCTGGTAAAGGTCAATGTAGTCCGTTCCGAGCCTTCGCAGGCTGTCCTCAATCTCCCGCCGCAGCCGCGCCACAGTGGAATTTGCGAATACACCACGCTCGTTCCACTCCAGGCCGGCCTTCGTGGCGATATAGAACGCGTCGCGCCTGCCATGGGCACGCATCGCCTTGCCCACAATCTCCTCGGCGCGACCGCGGCCGTAGATCGGCGCCGTATCGATAAAGTTGATGCCGCGTTCAATCGCGCTCAGACAAGTGGCAATCGCCGCGTCCTCGGCCACCGCACCCCACTCCGAGCCGCCGATGGCCCAGGTTCCCAGGCCCACCCGCGAAACTTCGATCCCCCCAACTTTCGTGGTTTCCATGCAAAACATCTTAAGCGTACAAGGGGAGTCCTGGCCCGCCAATTGCAATAGATTCATGCAGGGCTCAGGTGAAATTAAGGTTTTGGCTATATGCTCTTTTCCTGTGTCGAATGACTCCAATCGAAATCTCAGCTTGAACCGCACCCTCTCTGTTTTCCTCGGCGCATCGCTTCTTGCCGCATTCGTTTTTACTGCCGCACACGCAACTGCTCAAACCTCGGTCCAGGCAGCGCCCCCGGACTCCAGCGCGACCTCGCAGCCTGTCCTCATCACCCTCGACGAAGCCCTCAAGCGCGCACAATCCAGCGAGCCCACCTTCGCGGCCGCGCTGGCTGATAGCAAGGTCGCCGGTCTGGATCGTGCCATTGCAAGGGCCGGTTTGCTGCCCAGCGTGACCTATCACAACCAGGCGCTCTACACGCAATCCAATGGCCTCACCAATCAGGCAGGACAGGGCGTAAAACCGCAGCCCTCACCCATCTTCATTGCGAACAATGCTGTTCATGAATATGCCAGCCAGGCTGTGATCAACGAAGACATCGGCCTTGTGCAGATCTCGGGTGTGCGCCGCGCCGACGCCGCCGCGGCCGTTGCCGCTGCTGAATTGGAGATCGCCCGCCGCGGACTCGTCTCCACCGTAACCGGCCTCTACTACGGCCTCGCAGCCGCCGATCAGAAGCTTGCCATAGCCCAGCGCGCCAAGGCGGAGGCTGACGACTTTACCAGGCTCACCGGTCAGCGTGAACAAGCCCGCGAAGCCGCGCATGCCGACTCGATAAAAGCCCAGCTCGAGCAACAACAGCGAGACCGCGAACTCTCCGACGCAAAACTCAATGCCGACAAGGCGCGCCTCGAACTCGCCGTGCTGCTTTTCCCGGATCCGCGCACGCCTTACACCATAAGCGTGTCTGACAATCCCGCGCCGCTCGCTGCCCGCGACGAAGTCGACCAGCTCGCCGCCAAAAACAATGCCGAACTGAAGAGCGCACTCGCCACTCTCGGAGTGAGCAACGCCGATGTGCTCACCGCCCGTGCCGCTTATCTGCCCAGCCTCGGCCTCAACTACACCTACGGCATCGATGCGCCGCAGTTTGCCGTCAACGGCCCCGACAGGGTGCCAAACCTTGGCTACTCGGCAATGCTTACGCTTGACATTCCGGTGTGGGACTGGCTGGCCACCGAGCACAAGGTGAAGCAGAGCGAGATCAAGCGCGACGCAGCCAAGGTGGCGCTCACCGCAACCCAGCGCCGCCTCATCGCGCAGCTTGATGAGGCCTATGCCGAAGCACAAGCCGCCCGCGATCAGCTGGCTTCGCTCGATGCCAGCGTGGCCACGGCCGGCGAAAGCCTGCGCCTCACCAGGTTGCGTTACACCGGCGGCGAAGCCACGGTGCTTGAAGTAGTCGACGCACAATCGGCTTTCATCACAACGCAGAATGCGCGCGAAGACGGACGCGTGCGCTATGAGGCTGCTCTGGCAGCATTGCAAACCATCACTGGAACCATGTGAACCCATGAACGAAGCGATATTGATAAGCGATTGGATCTGCAGCAATCAACGCGCCACGAAGCGCAGACATTTCCTTTGCGCCGCTGCACTGCTCCCGATTCTTCTGGCTGCAGGCTGCAAAAAGGATGAAACGCCCGCGCCGGAAATCACCGTGCAGGCCGAGCATCCCGAGCAGGGAGCAATGTCCGACCACATCACTGCCGATGCTATCCTTGCACCTCTCGCGCAAGCCGCCATCGTGCCAAAGATCAGCGCGCCAGTGAAAAAATTCCTGGTGCAGCGCGGCGCAAAAGTGAAAGAAGGCGAGCTTCTCGCCGTACTGGAGAATGCTGACCTAATCGGCGCGGCGCAGGACAACCAGGGTTCCTATGAGGCCGCGCAAGCCGCATACGCAACGGCAACGAAAGCTCAGGTCCCTGAAGATACGCAGAAAGCTGAGCTGGATTATGCGCAGGCCAAAGCCAATCTCGATCTGAACACCAGCATCGTGAACAGCCGCAAGCAGCTCTTTGCTGAAGGCGCGATTCCCGGCCGCGATCTCGACACCGCGCAGGCCGCGCTGGTGCAGGCCCAAGCCGCTTTTGACGCGGCGGCGAAGCATCTTGAGTCCGTGAAGAACGTAAGTCGCGAGGCAGCGCTCAAGTCCGCACAGGGCCAGCTCACTTCCGCCGAGGGCAAGTACAAGGGTGCAGCCGCGCAGGTCAACTTCTCCGAGATTCGCAGCCCTATCAACGGCGTTGTTACCGACCGGCCGCTATACGCCGGCGAGACCCCCGCTGCCGGCGCTCCGCTGATCACCGTGATGGATACGTCTGCCCTGCTGGCCAAAGCGCATATCGCGCAAAGCCTCGCGCAGCAAATGAAGATCGGCGATGAAGCAACCATCCTCGTGCCGGGGGTCAAAGATCCTGTGAATGCGAAGGTCACGCTGATCAGTCCCGCGCTCGATCCCGGCAGCACTACACTCGAAATCTGGCTGAAGGTCGACAACAAGAAGGCCGCGCTGAAAGTCGGAACGCCCGTCAAAGTTTCCATCACCGGCCACACGGTCGAACAGGCTTTGAAGGTTCCCGCCTCTTCGATCCTCACCGCGCAGGACGGTTCGAAGTCCGTCATGGTCGTTGGCACCGATGGGGCGGCACATAAAAAGTCCGTCGAGCTCGGCATTCAAGACGGCGACGACGTGCAGGTCACGAAGGGACTGACAACCGCCGACACGGTAATCACCAGCGGTTCCTATGGACTCGATGATGGCGCCAAGGTCAAGGTGGGACCAGCCGAGGATGACGACGCCAAGCCCGCAGCCGGTAAGGGAGGCGACAAGGACTGATGTCGATCGCCACCCAAACGCCGGTCGCCCGCGAAGAATCGTTCTGGCTGTCGCACTTCACGCGGCCCATCTTTTTCTTTGCCGCGGTACTCACCATCGCGGGTATCTATGCTGCAATGCAGGTGCCCATCTCCGTCTTTCCCGAGACAAGTTTCCCCCGCGTGGTCATCGGCATTGACAACGGCGTCATGCCCGTCGAGCAGATGGAAGTCACCATCACGCGGCCCATTGAAGACGCGGTCAACTCCGTTCCCGGCCTGGTAACCGTGCGTTCGAACACCAGCCGCGGGTCGGCCGAAGTCAGCCTTTTCTTCGACTGGAACACTGATATGTACCAGGCGCTCCAGCTCACCGACGCCGCTCTCGGCAAAGTCGAACAGACGCTGCCGTCAACCGCGCGCATCACCACCAATCGCCTCACCTTCGCGACATTTCCGATTCTGGGCTACAGCCTCACCTCCGACACCATTCCGCAAACGCAGCTCTGGGAACTAGCCACATACGATCTGAAGCCGCCGCTCAATCGCGTGCTCGGCGTCAGCACCGTCACGGTTCAGGGCGGCCAGGTGCCGGAGTTCGGCGTAACGCCAGACCTCGCGCTGCTCGCGGCCAATGGCGTCACCGTTACCGACCTCGTCAACGCTATCCAGGCCTCCAACATTGTCGATTCGCCGGGTCTCTACGAAGCCAATCATCAACTGATTCTCGGCCTGGTAGGCGCACAGGTGCACGACGCCGAAGGACTGCGCCAGCTTGTGGTCAAGACGACCGCCGCCGGTGCGCCCGTGCGCGTCGCCGACGTTGCCACCGTGCAGCCGTCGACGTTACCGGTCTACACGACGGTCACGGCCAACGGCAAAAACGCCGTGCTGCTCAACATCGCGCGCCAACCGTCGTCGAATACCGTCGCCGTCGCCGACGCAGTTAGTTCTGAGATAGCGCAGCTCCGCCAGAAGCTGCCGCCCGGCGTGAAGCTCGAGCCCTTCTACGACCAGTCGCAACTGGTGCGCGACAGCATCTCCAGCGTGCGCGACGCCATCTTCATCGGACTCGTCCTCGCCTGCATCATCCTCTTCCTCTTCCTGCGCGACTGGACCTCATCGCTGATCGCCGGCCTCGTCATTCCCGTCACAGTGGCCGTCACCATCCTCGTCCTCTGGGCAATTGGCCAGAGCTTCAACCTGATGACACTTGGTGGACTCGCAGCCGCCATTGGCCTTGTCATTGATGACGCCATCGTGGTCGTCGAGAACATCGTCATGCATCGCGACAACGGCGAACCCCGCGCCAGCGCCGTGCGCAAAGCGCTCAGTGAAATCACCGTTCCCCTGATCGGCTCGACCATCACACCAGTGGTCGTATTTCTTCCGCTGATATCGGTCAGCGGTGTGACGGGTAGCTTCTTCCGCGCACTGGCCATCACCATGGCCGCATCGCTGCTGACCTCGCTGATGCTGGCGCTTACCTGGACGCCTGGGTTGAGCCTCGCGTTGCTTCGCGATCACAACGCCGAATCCACCGAGCATAACGAGCACACTGCAGGCCGCCTCATGAGCCGCATTCTCAAGGTCCATCACCGCGTGCTCGACTGGGCCCTGGCCAAGCCGCTGTTGCTCGGCCTCGCATGTCTGCTGCTGGTGATCGCAACCTACTTCGGATACCGTGCACTCGGCTCTGACCTGCTGCCTGAGATGGATGAGGGCGGCTTCATCCTCGACTACATCATGCCGGCCGGCAGCTCGCTCAGCGAAACCAATCGCGTTCTGCAGCACGTCGAGCGGATCCTTCGCTCCGAGCCGGAAGTCGAAAGCACCTCGCGCCGCACCGGCCTGCAGATGGGCCTCGCCGCCGTCACCGAGGCCAACACCGGCGACTTCACCGTCAAGCTCAAGGCAAAACGCAGCCGCGCCATCGACGACATCATGGAGGACGTGCGCTCGCAAATCAAAGCCACCGAGCCAGAGCTAGACGTCGAGTTCACCCAGGTTTTGCAGGACATGATCAACGACCTGTCGAACGCGCCCGAGCCAATCCAGATCAAAATCTTCTCCGACGATGAGACTGTGTTGACGCAACTCGGCCCAAGAGTCGGCGATGCCATCAGCCAGATCCCCGGAGTGGTCGACGTGGAGAACGGCATCGAGAACACCCTCAGTGGGCCGGCAACCAACTTCCAGGTTGACCCCACGGTTGCCGCGCGCCTCGGCTTCACGCCAACTGAAGTCTCAGAAGATGCAACATCTATCCTCGACGGCTTGCCCACCAACGATCCGATCATCGCCAACAGCCGTCCTTACACCATTCGCCTGCGCTTGAGCGACGATCACCGCAAGTCGCTCGACGCGATTCAAAACACAGTCTTCAACAGTTCATCTGGCCACACCGCGACCCTCGGCTCTCTTGCCACCATCACGCAACTTCCGCCGCAGAACGAGATTCGTCGCGAAAATCTGCAACGAATGGTTATCGTAACCGGCCGCCTGGAAGGTTCCGACCTCGGCACAGGAATGGCCAAGGTCCAGCAAACCGTCAAAGGTCTGCACCTGCCGCCCTCAGTGCGCGTCACCTATGGCGGCACCTATGAGGAGCAGCAGAAATCATTCCACGATCTGCTCAAGGTGTTGATGCTGGCGCTCGCGTTAGTGTTCGGCGTCCTGCTCGCCGAGTTTCGCAACTTCCCCGCTCCGATCGCCATTCTCACCTCATCGATTCTGTCCATCTCCGGCGTCATCCTCGCACTGCTCGTCACGCGCACGACGTTCAACGTTGCATCGTTCATGGGCCTCATCATGGTCATCGGCATCGTCGCCAAGAACGGCATCCTGCTTCTCGATGCTGACGAGAAATTCCGCGCAGAAGGCGTTACCGCCGCCGAAGCCATGATGCACGCGGCGCAGCGCCGTCTGCGTCCCATCGTGATGACCGCCATCGCTGCAGTCTGCGGCATGCTGCCCCTGGCCTTCGCACTCGGCGCCGGCTCGCAGATGCTGCAGCCGCTGGCCATCGCCGTAATCGGCGGCCTCGCCATCTCCATGGTGCTCAGTCTCGTCGTCACGCCAGTGGTCTACTTCCTGCTCACCCGCAACCGCAAGCCCGAAGAAGAACTGGCGTAGGCGCCGGCAAATCAGTTACTGACTAGGGTGCCCCATCCTTTCCGCGCATTTTGCGGAAAGGGTGGGAAAGCACGAACCTCAATGTCACAATAGATCCATGGTCACCGAGCCCATCAAGCTCTCCGCCGCCGAAGCCCGCGTCCTGGGCGCACTCATTGAAAAAGAAATCACCACGCCCGACTACTACCCGCTCACACTGAACGCGCTGATCAATGCTTCTAATCAGCGCTCGAACCGCGAGCCGGTGACGGACCTCGACGAAGACGACACGCGCCAGGCGCTGCACGGCCTCGAAAACAAGCAACTCGCCGGCCGCGCCCGCTCCGCCGACGGCCGCGTCACGAAATACGAGCACTGGCTTGGCGAGGCCTTCAATTTCAGCCGCGCCGAAACGGCGCTGATGTGCGTTTTGTTGTTACGTGGCCCGCAGACACCGGGCGAACTTCGCGGCCGCACCGAGCGCATGCATCGGTTTGAAGAAATCAGCGACGTTCTCGCCGGTCTGCAAAAGCTGACGGAACGCGAACCGTCACTGGTCGCTGTGCTGCCGCGCCAGCCCGGGACAAAAGAAGCGCGCTATGCGCATCTGCTTTCGGGTCCGGTCGAATCGATACAGATGCCGATCAGCGCTGCGCCCGCTCCGAGTGTCGCCACCGCCACGCCGGAGCAGGACGACCGCATCGCACAACTCGAGTCCACCGTAGCGGAACTCCAGCGTGAGGTAGCAGCGCTCCGCGAGAAGATCGATAGTCTTTTTGGCTAAGGCGGGAACCCAGTCCGGTATCGCCGCTCAGATCAGCTCATACCCCGCGAACCAATACCCGATCTCGAATGCCGCCGTATCTTTCGCATCCGATCCGTGAATTGCATTCTCCTGGATCGACCCCGCAAACTTCTTGCGGATCGTTCCCTCTTCGGCATTGGCCGGGTTGGTCGCGCCCATCAGCTTGCGCAGATCGGCGATCGCGTTGTCCTTCTCCAACACCATCAGAAACGCCGGACCGGATGACATGAACTCGCACAGGTCGTTGAAAAACGGCCGAGCCGCGTGGACATGATAAAAACCCTGCGCCTGCTGCTTTGAAATCGTCTGTTTCCGAATCGAAACAATCATGAAGCCGGCCTTCTCGATCTCGGCCAGAATGGCCCCCGCATAACCCTTGCTCACCGCGTCTGGTTTGATAATGCTGAACGTACGCTGCGCCACTCGATAGCTCCTCAAAAATGGGTTTAGCCCATCCACTATTGTACCGGTCGCAATTGACGACCAACCCCGCCCCAATCTGCTAGAGTTTCGCCATGTCACGGTTAGCCGCTGTATTCCCTCCTTCCGGCCTTGCTCTGATTGCGCTCCTTGCCGTCACACCCGCATTCACCCAGAACGCAACCCCATCTACCCCTGCGACGCCCGAGCTCCGCGTTTTCGATACTTCACTCATCGACAAGTCTGTAGATCCCTGCGAAAACTTCTACCGCTACAGTTGCAATGGCTGGTTCAAACGCAATCCCTTACCGCCCGACCAGACCTCATACGGCCGCTTCACCGAGCTCTATGAACTGAACCGCCTGCACCTGAAGCAGATTCTCGAAGATGCCTCCAAGCCCGCTCCGAATCGCACGCCCAACGAGCAGAAAATCGGCGACGAGTATGCAAGCTGCATGGACACGGCCAACGTGAACCAGCTTGGCCTCACGGCGGTCAAACCTGAACTCGACCGGATTGCCGCGCTTCGACGGCCCGACGAACTGCCTGTGCTCCTCGCACATCTGCACACCATCGGCGTCAACGCCTTTTTCGATTTCGGCGCCGATCAGGACTACGCCGATGCCAGCCAGGTCATTTCGTCTTATGGGGGTGGCGGCCTCGGCCTGCCAGAGCGCGACTACTACTTCCGCACCGACGCCAAATCCGCGGAGCAACGCAAGCAGTATGTGGACCACGTGCATAAAATATTCATGCTCGCCGGAGAATCCGAAACGCAAGCCGCCAGGGACGCTGACACCGTGATGGCCATCGAGACACGCCTCGCCAAGGCTTCCCTCACCATCACCGAAATGCGCGACCCGCAAAATCTCAATCACCCCACTGACGTAGCCGCGATGTCGAAGCTGCTCACACATTTCAGTCTCAACGATTACGTTGAAGCGGCTCACGCACCTGCCAGTGGCAAGGCCAACGACTCGGAGCCGAAGTATTTTGCCGAGTTCAATGCGCTGGTGGCCGACACGCCGCTCGAGCAGATCCGCACCTATCTGCGCTGGCATCTGCTCCACGCCTACGCCGGAACCAGCATGCCCGAGGCCTTCGAGACCGAGTCGTGGAACTTCTACGCGCACATCCTCAACGGTGCGGAAAAGCAGCAGGAGCGCTGGAAGCGCTGCACCAGCCGCGTGGATCGCGAGATGGGCGAGGCGCTCGGCCAGGTCTATGTCGCCAAATACTTCCCGCCGGCTGAGAAGCAACAGGCCCTCGAGATGACGCTGGCCATTGAGCAGGCCATGGGCAAAGACCTCGACTCGCTCGACTGGATGAGTCCCGCCACCAAGGTCGAAGCCAAAGAAAAGCTCAAGACCGTCATGAACAAAATCGGCTATCCCGACAAGTGGCGCGATTATTCGAAACTCGTCATCGTGCGCGGAGACCCGCTGGGCAACCAGGAACGCGTGCGCGTGTTCGATTTCAATCGCGACCTGGCCAAGATCGGCAAGCCCGTGGACAAGGACGAGTGGTACATGTCGCCGCCCACCGTCAACGCCTACTACAGTCCGCAGCAGAATAATGTCAACTTCCCCGCCGGATATTTTCAGCCGCCCTTCTTCAGCGACAAGGAAGATGACGCTGCGAACTATGGCGACATGGGCTCGACCATCGGCCACGAGCTCACCCATGGCTTCGACGACGAAGGCCGCCAGTTTGATAAAGACGGCAACCTCAAAAACTGGTGGACCAAAGACGACGAAACCAAGTTCAAAGAAAAAACCCAGTGCATGGTCGATCAGTACGACGCCATTGAAGCTGTTCCCGGCGTGCACCTGAATGGCAAACTCACGCTCGGCGAGAACCTCGCCGACCTCGGCGGCTTATGGCTGGCATGGATCGCTTGGCAGGACAAAGCGCAGGCCGAGCATCTCGACATGGCTGCCAAGACCGAAGGCTACACGCCCGAACAGCGCTTCTGGATCGCCTATGCTCAGCAGTGGTGCACGCAGACGCGCCCCGAGCAGCTTCGCAGCCAGGCGCAAGCCGATCCGCACGCCCCCGACGAGTACCGAACAAACTCCGTCCTGCAGGACCTGCCCGATTTCGCCAAGAGCTTCAGCTGCAAGCCAAGCGACAAGATGGTCAGCCCAAAACCCTGCCGGATCTGGTGAGAATCACTGTTCTTTGAATGAATTGTCATCCTGAGCGGGTGATAAAACTTTTGCATCACGTTGTTTTCATTGCACATAACATGCCAATTTTCGGCTGTGTAGGAACTGTGCAGAGCAATTGTGCAAATCTCGGACAATTTGGCTGCTACAGGTCCCTTGCGCACGAGGAACTGGGGTGCGTCGCCCCTTCTTCCGAAGCCAGAACGGCAACGCACAGAGTAGCCATGTCCATACGCGATGTCGGTTCCTGCTGTTCATACTGCTAACGATAAATGATCGCAGCAATGGCCGCATTTTCGCCGCATGTTCAGTGGTCAGAAGCGATGAAGCCGAATGTTGATGCCGCAGTTGCCAGTCGAAGTCCCAGCCATGGGCTTCATGCAACAGATAATCGCGTCCGCTGCCGGAGCCTTCAGAGGCTCAGCCCTATATCCATACCCTGAGTCTTTTCCTGTTTGGGAGTCTCGGCTATCTCATGTTGCGGAGGTTTCAGGTCGGGCGCATGGGCGCTCTGGTGCGAAACGTCATGCCCCAACGCCTGCGACAGCTTCTCTCGATCATTCGTGAATATCTGCGCGTCCCACTGGCCGCGCGAAACTGACACATAGGCCATGCGGTTATTGAGCAGGTCCTTCGCGCCCAGTTCAGTATCAACATTGATAAGCACACGGTCTGCGGTCTGCCCCTGGCTGGAGTAGCTGGTCACGGCGTAGCCGTGATCCAGATGAGGGTGTCGCTGCGGATCGAAGCTCATGCTGCGCTCATTGTCCAGCTTCAACCGCATCGAGCCATCCTGCGCGATGCCCTCCACTGTTCCAAGCTCACGGTTCGCTATCTTCAAATCCTGGCTGGGTGCGGTGAACTGGATGCGGTCGCCGACGGAGAATGCCTTCTCCTGCTCGCGGTAAACCGAGACTCCCATCTGGCGGCGCGGATCGTAGGTCGTCTGTTCCCCGTTCGTGCGCAGAACCGTCAGAGTGTTCTCCCGCGCATTCACTGAGACAACGCGAGTATATTCGCCTTTCTCAATGCCAGTCTCCTTTGAGCTGCGCGAGTAGCGCACGATGTCATTCGCTTGGTATTGCTGCGCCCAACCGCGATCCGCGCCGGTCATTTCCTGACGCGGCACGAGAGTGTTGATGGAGTGCTCCTGTTGGCTCACAACTCCGCGCGATTGCAGCTCATCATGTATCCGTTGATTGATCTCCGAGCGCGAACGGTTGTCCGGCGAAACCACAAGTGTGCTTTCGGGGGATTTTGCATACTCGCGTGCGATGGCCGAGATGCGCTCCTCATGGCCCTTCACTTCATGGACGCGGCCCTGCCGGTCAAGACTCTCGACCGCAGCTCCCACCTGACCGTGAGCCAACTGTTCGACGGCTCGTTTCAACTCCGGGTCGCGCTGACGCACGATCTCATCGAGCTTCGCAGTGCGCATCCCCGCTTCCTGAAGCTGCGCGAAAGGGCGACCCGCTTCGACGGCCTCGTGCTGGCGCGTGTCGCCTACCAGAAGGACGCGGTCATTCGGATGGAGTCGGGTCACGAATTCGTGCATCTGGCGCGTTGAGGCGAGCGATGATTCGTCGAGCACATACAATCGCTTCTCGCCAGTGTCCGGCTGCTCGCCCCTGGCAAGATGATGCTGGAGCGTTGAAGTCTCTATACCGGCCTCGGCGAGCTTATGCGCCGCGCGGGAAGTCGGCGCGAATCCTTCCACCATGTATCCCTGCGCCACAGCGCCTTCACGAACCACCGCCAGCGTCGTCGTCTTGCCGGCGCCGGCTACGCCATCCAATCCAACAATCTTCTCGCGGCTCACAAAGATGTCATCGACCGCGCTACGTTGCGCTGGACTCAATTCTGGGTGCCGGTCTTCTGTCCAAATTCGCAACTGCGGTGAAACCAGCATCGGATCGCCATAGCCGCGCTCATTGCCTCTCTGCATCTGGCCGACAATCTCCTTCTCCATGCGAATCATCTCGGCAGTCGTGTACTGTGGCGCGGCGCGGCCATCAGTCTGTTCCACTGCGCGAAACTCGCCTCGCATCACCCGCTGCTCAAACTCATGCCGCACCTGGCCGTAGGTCGCCTGACCCATGCTGCGATCCATCGCCGCTTGCAGGATCGCTCGCTCATCCTGCACTGCCGAACGCTCAAAGACATGAGCGCGCGAATAGGTCACGGACTGCTGCACCGTCCTCTCCGGTTGTTGCGCATGGTGGTGTGCCTGTTCGCGCGCTTGCGCGACGACGCGATCCGCCTGATGGCCGAACTGCGCGGCCAGTTCACGATGCCGCTGCAACACTTCTTCCGGCGAAAGCAGTTCTTTGCTGTCGCGCGTGCGATGGGCCGCGACCTGCGCCGCGCCAGCGCCATCTCTTCCGATCTCATGCAAGTGCTGTTTGATCTGTTCACGGCGTGGACTCGATGCGTCGAGATACTCCTGCGTGTAGCCCTTGATCTCAGGCTGTCCATGCTTGCCGCGTTCGATCTCATAACCCAACCCATGCAGTCGCATGGCAAGCTCTGAGCGATACACGCTGGTCGCATAATTCTGGGACTGAAACAAGCTGCGCTCCTGGAGCGCGCGGGTCTGGCCGTTCTGGCGTTCGGTCACATTGAAGATGACGGCATGGGTGTGAAGCTGCGGCGCAGCATAACCGTCCACCGGACGGGCAGTGTCATGTTCGAATGTCGCCGCTATGAATTTGCCGGTCGTTTCCGGTGCATGGACGTTGCCGATGCGCGCCTGCGTGTAACGCTCCAGTTCTCCAAGAGCGACGCGGACACTTTCACGATGCGCCTCCCGCACACGATCATCGCCGCCCACGAGCGCGGTGAGAGAAACTGACTTGGGTGCAGAGAAAGTGGCATCCCATCCGGCGCGGTGCTCCACGCTGGTGATTTCTTTGCCGTACTCGTTTTCGTAGGTGCGTGCTGGCTGATGCTTGACGAGCTGGATGGCGTTCTCGGGATGCTGGCCTTCACTCAGGCGGGCGAAATGCTCGGAGCCGACTTCGCCATGCAGACCCCACTCCTGCGCGAGCCTGCCCTGCCACTCGCTATGCGCCTGCTTGTCACGGCTCCAGTAGTTCTGCTCTTCGGAAGTAAACTCGCGGGAGTGATAGGTCCGCGCCTGGCCCGCCGATAGCGATTTGGAGATGGTCAACATGCGCATGTACTCCACAACGTGCGCGGCAGCATCCCGTTTCTGCCTGATGAGATTCTATCTCTAACCAATAGAGATGCAGAAGTCTTCATCCCAACTTCAACGAGCGCTTTGGCCTGATATCGGCATTCGAGCGAATCCTTGCATTTGACAATCTAGAGGAGTGCGAACTATATATCTAGATTATCTAGTGGAGAAGGACAATGACCGACCAAGCCCGCGACCTGGTGCAGGGAACTCTGGAAATGCTTGTGCTGAAGACACTGGCCCTGGAGCCAATGCACGGCTACGGGATCGCCTTGCGCATTGAGCAGATCAGCGACGGAGTATTCTGCGTGAATCCTGGCTCCCTTTTACCCGCCCTGAGCCGCATGGAACGCGCAGGCCGCGTGAAAACCGAGTGGCGAACGTCGGAAAACAATCGCCAAGCCAAGTACTACGTACTCACGCAGCGCGGCAGGAAAGCGCTCGAAGCAGAGCGGCAGCAATGGGGTCATCAGATTGCGGCCATCAACAGAATTCTCGAGGCGTAGAAAGAAGGTAGCCGATGCTGTTCCGAAGCATTTTCAGTGGAATCAAGTCGCTCCTTCGCCCGGACAGACGCAATGCCGAGATCGAGGCCGACGTGCGCAGTTTCTGCGAGTCTGGGGTGGGACACAGGATGCGGCAGGGAATGAGCCGCGAAGAAGCGGAGCGCGCCGCACACGCGGAGATCGGGAGCGTAGAGATGGTTAGACACAAGGTGTGGGCTGTGGGTTGGGAATCGCTTGCGGAGTCGCTGTGGAAGGACGCTGTCTACGGAGTGCGCCAGTTGGTGCGCTCGCCGGGCCTGTCGATTGTGGCGATTCTGTCGCTGGCTCTCGGCATCGGTGCCAACACCGCAATCTTCACCGTCATCAATGACCTGATGCTCAAGCAATTACCCGTGCTCGACCCGCAAATGCTGGTTTCCTTCGGGGACGGAAGCGACGGCGGCATCGTAGCTTCGTCCGATCCAGGTCCTTATGACATTTTCCCTTACGACTTCTATCGCCACATCGCAGGCCCCCAGAACGAGTTGCAGGGAATCTGCGCATTCGCCAGCTTCCCCTCGATGGTCAGCGTGCGCACGGAGTCCGGCACGGGCGGCCCTGCAACGCAGGCCCAGAGCCATCTTGTTTCCGGAACATTTTTCAGCGTGCTCGGAGCGCAGCCTTTGCTGGGCCGCGTGTTCAGCGCCGACGACACCGCGACCGAAGGACGCAACGCGGTTGCCGTCCTGAGCCATCGCTACTGGCAGGAGAATTTGTCCGCGGATCCGGGCGTCATCGGCCGTTCGATCTCCATCAATGGGACATCCTTCGAGGTAATTGGAGTCATGCCCGCTGCGTTCTACGGCGTGGAATTGAACGAACAGGTGCCGGATATGTGGCTGCCCATCACCATGCAGCAAGCCGTGACCATGACTGCGCCGCTTCTCAAACCGGACGGCCTCTTCTGGATTCACATCATGGCGCGGCGCATGTCGAGCGTCTCCGTGGCGCACGCACAGGCATGGGCGACCGTCGAGTTTCAACGCTTCCTCACAGAGCGCGAGGGCACGCAGATTTCTGCGCGGCGACATCAGCAGATCAGCGGAACATACATTCCGCTGTTGCCGGGCGGAGCCGGACTGTCTCACATGCGAACCGCTTACGAGGCTCCGTTGACTGTGCTCATGATCATGGTCTGCCTTGTTCTCCTGATCGCATGCGCGAATCTCGCCAACCTCCTTCTGGCCAGGGCCGCATCGCGCGAACGCGAGTTCTGCGCCCGCCTCGCGCTTGGATCGAGCCGCAGCCGCATTGTGCGCCAGATCCTGACCGAAGCGCTGGTTCTTGCATTTATCGGCGGCGCCATGGGAATGGGCCTCGCCTTCTGGGGCACGCGCATTCTTATCCACTTTATTGACAAGGGAGTCGCGCGCACCGCGCTTTCCGCCACACCCGACCTGCACGTGCTGCTGTTTACCTTTGCCACCTGCATCGTCACGGCCGCCCTGTTTGGCATCGCACCGGCATTGCGCGGTTCTCGCACCAATGTGGCTGGCGCGCTTAGCGCAAACGCGCGCACCTCAGGCGGAACAGCGGCCCGGTCCAACCGCTTGCTGCCCAAGGCGCTAATTGTGTTTCAGGTAACCTTATCGCTGGTATTGCTCACGGTTGCCGGCCTGCTGCTCCGCACGCTCGTGAATCTCCGCGCGCAGGACATTGGACTCGATCGCAGCAATGTTCTGCTCGTCAGCACAAACGCCAAATTCGCGGGCTACCCGCCCGAACGGCTCAATGCACTCTACGACCAGATTCTCAACCGCATCGACGCGCTTCCCGGTGTCCGTATTTCAAGCCTCGCTGGAGGGCCGCCCATGAGCCGCGGCACCTGGGGCTCGCCCATCGATCTCGACGGCCGGCCCACGCCCCCCACTGAAGACATCAGCACATTTCTCAATCGCGTCTCGACCGGTTATTTTGAAACGCTTGGAATTCCGCTGCTGCGCGGCCGCACCATCCAATCGACAGACAAAGCCGATGGCGTGAAATCCGCCGTGGTGAACAAGACATTCGCGGATCGCTACTTCCCCAGCGGAGATGCAATCGGCCATACCTTCACCATCGCAGATCCAGCGGCTCCCGGTGTCTGGCACATTGTGGGCATCGTGCGCGATTCAAAACACAGAAGCCCCGCGGAGAAGCCGCAACCGTTCGCATTCCTCGCAGTAACTCAGCTCACAGGCGACGATCAATACGCGTATTGGCTCCAGATCAGGAGCGTCGGCGATCCAGCGAGGATAACGGGAGAGGTCCGCGCCGCATTGACCGGCATCGACCCCAACCTGCCGATTCTTAAGACCCAAACCATCGACGAGCAGTTGGATCTTCTTATCGATGAGCAAAGATTCGTCTCCAAGCTGGCAGGCTTCTTTGCGGTCCTGGCGCTCACGCTGGCCTGCATCGGTCTTTACGGCGTGATGACGTACAGTGTGGTCCGGCGCACTAGCGAACTCGGCGTGCGCATGGCGCTCGGCGCTCCCAGAGCCGGGCTTCTCTGGATGGTATTGAAGGAGTCTCTCGTGCTGCTGGCGATTGGCGTCGCCTTGGGAATTCCGTTAAGCATAGCCGCAAGCCGCACCATCAAGGCAGGCCTGTTTGGGGTCAACCCCGCAGACCCGCTTACCCTCATTACGGCAGTGCTGATCATGAGCGCAGCATTATTGGCCGGTTCCTACATACCCGCGCGACGGGCGACGAAGATCAATCCCGTGGTCGCACTTCGCTACGAATAATGTTTCACGAATGACGGACGGTGAAAGACCGAGAGTGCTTCGAATTCAGAAAGGCTCGATGGATGCATAATCTCCGCCGAGGCACTCATTGCGAATCGGATTTGTATTGACACGTCGGCTTTTGGGGCAATGAACAGCTCTGGAGTTACCTAATGCAGTTTCACTCAATCCACTCCGATTCATCCCAGTCACGCGGCTTTTCATTCCCAGCCTTCTGTCGTACAGCCCCAGGGAATACCGGCTGCTTTTGGACCGGCTTCCTTGGCGGCTGATCCGGGGCTTTACTCGCCTGTTGAGAGCTGACCGCTGCCTGCTGCACGGCAACGGCACGCGGCGATACCGACACAGTTCTCTCAATGAATCGAGGCTGTTTCTCTATCGGACCAACATACGGAAAGCGCACCTGGACGACGTAGTTCTCCTGCTTGATGTAGCCGTGCAATGGTTCCAGTCCAGCGATCTCCGAGGCCATGACGAGCGGCTGGGTTGTAATCTCAAGGGTGTACTGCTTTCTGCCACCAATCAGACCTGCACTACGCGACTCCTTCAAACGCTCAAGTTCCACCTCCCCGATCGCATCGGAAACCCACTTTGCCGAGTGCGGCTCGGAGGTCTTGAGGAATATCTTTGTGGCAGGTTGCGAGAGAATGACTTCGGCGTCCTTGCCGTAACGCTTTTCGAGCTGGCTACGGCCCTGGAATCCGAGCACAACCGGGTTGCCGGATTTGCGGCTCTCCGTGACGACAGTATGGAGCTGCGGCAACTTGTTCAAACTGGCCAGTTCATCCAGCACAAACCACACCGGCTTCGCCGGATTCACGCAGGGCGCTAACATGCGGAGAATCAGCATATCAAGCCATACGCTATGCAACGGCAATAGCTTCTCACGGAAGGTCGGCCTGGAGGTAAGAAACACCCATTTGTTGCGCTCGAATTCCCAGCGCGAAGTAGAGAACCGTTGCCGGTTGACATCCTCCCTGGGCAACAGCTCGAAGCTGTCCGCAATCATGTTGAAACTGGAGATAATTCCGGCGCTCTGGGCAGGCGCG
>Ga0209004_1000050_pt1 | contig 33787 bp, 41 predicted proteins | sample TexAe_RefH0_M1_FD_187948 | JGI IMG/M metagenome (GOLD analysis project Ga0209004, IMG submission 187948) | Forest soil microbial communities from Davy Crockett National Forest, Groveton, Texas, USA - Texas A ecozone_RefH0_M1 (SPAdes) (version 2) | ecosystem: Environmental > Terrestrial > Soil >... | reverse complement strand
CTTCAACACCGGCTCCTTCAACACGGGGAACATCAACACCGGTCTCTTCAACTCCCTCAACCTGAACACGGGCCTCGCCAACTTTGGCTTCGACGATGGCACGGGCAACTCGGGCTTCGGGAACACCGGCATCGGTAGCTCGGGCTTCTTTAACTCAGGCAACGGCAACACGGGCCTCTTCAACTCGGGCGGAGGTTCCAACTCGGGCTACTTCAACAGCGGTACCGGACTGTCGGGTTTCTTCAACATCCACTCGTTGAATTTTTATGGAGACTAGTCACAACTCCCCCGCCCGCTGCAGCAGGTGCGGGCATCCAGCGCGGCAAGCCTATCTTTGATCGCCGACCCTCCGGCGGTCCTGGCAGCTATCAACAACGCACGCCCAGTGCAGGTGGTCCCCCCGGACAGTTCCCCGGTGCCGGCCCGCGTCCGAAACATCCCACGCGTACTGGATTTGCAGGACCCGGCGGACCCGGCGCTCCGGGTGGACGTCCCGGATTTGGCGCACGGCCCGGCTTTGGCGCTCCGCGTCCCGGCGGTTTTGGTGGTCCGCGACCTGCCGGCGGCGCTCCGCCTACCGGCGAGGCACCGCGTCCGCAGCGCGCGCCACAGAATCGCGCCCGCCGTGGCGGACAGCAGTATCCCAAGACCAAGGAAGGCCCAATGAAGGGCTTTGTGCCACCGCCGCGTTTTGGTGGTGCCACACAGTTCAGCGATGAGCCGCTCCCCATCACGCGCGAAATCACCGTGACCGAGGGGATCAGCGTGAAGGACCTGGCCGAGAAGCTTGAAATTCGTGCCAAGGACCTGATCGCCGCCCTGCTGATGCGCGGTGTGTTCGTCACCGTGAACCAGTCGCTCGACGCCGCCATGGTGAAAGACGTTGCCGCCAAGTTCGGCGCCGGCGCGACCGTCATCAGCTACGAAGAAGAACTGGCGAACGAGGCAATCGAAGAAGTTCTTGTGGCCGAGAATACTGGCGAACTCGAAGTGCCGCGTGCTCCGGTCGTCACTGTCATGGGTCACGTCGACCACGGCAAGACTTCGCTACTTGATGCCATTCGCGAAACCGATGTGGCAGCAGGCGAAGCCGGCGGCATCACGCAGCACATTGGCGCCTACAAGGTGAAGTTCTCCAAGGAAGGCTCTCCGGCTTCAGGCCGCGAGATTGTCTTCCTCGATACACCGGGCCACGAAGCCTTTACCCGCATGCGTGCCCGCGGCGCCAAAGTGACGGACATCGTCGTCATCGTGGTTGCAGCAGATGACGGCGTCATGCCGCAGACCTTGGAAGCCATCGACCACGCCAAGGCGGCCGAAGTGCCGATCATCGTCGCGGTAAACAAGATCGACAAGCCCGAGGCCAATCCGGATCGCGTGAAGAAGCAGCTCGCCGATCGCGGCCTGATTCCTGAAGAATGGGCAGCCGGCGGCGAAGGGACCGTCTTCGTCGAAGTATCCGCGAAGAAGCGCAAGAATCTTGATCTCCTGCTCGAGATGATTTGTCTCGTTTCGGATATCAAGGCTCCCAAAGCCACGCCCGGACGCAAGGCAGTGGGTTCGGTACTGGAGGCCAAGCTCGATCGCGGTCGCGGCGCCGTGGCTACCGTACTGGTGCAGGATGGAACGCTGCGCCTGAACGACAGCTATATCGTTGGCAATACCTTCGGTAAAGTTCGCGCCATGTTCGACGATCGCGGACGGCCGCTCGAAGAGGCTGGTCCATCAACGCCGATTGAAGTGCTCGGGCTCGAATCCATGCCCGACTCCGGCGATACGTTCCTTGTGGTTGCGGATCGCGACAAGGCAAAGGGCATTGCGCAGTACCGCAAGATGAAAGAGCGCGAAGCACAGCTTGCCAAAAGCTCGCGTGTTTCGCTTGAAGGACTGGCAGAACAGATTCGCCAGGCCGGCGTGAAGGATCTTGCGCTGATCATCAAGGGCGACGTGACGGGATCGGTCGAAGTTCTGGCCGACTCGCTGGTTCGCATGTCCACCGAGAAGGTACGCGTCAAAGTGATCCACTCCGGCGTCGGATCGATCACCGAAAGCGACGTGCTGCTCGCCACGGCTTCGAACGCCATCATCATCGGCTTCAACGTGCGCCCCGAGCGCAAGGCCGCGGAACTGGCGCAGCAGGAAGGCATTGAGATTCGCCTGCACTCGATCATCTACGAGTTGGCGGACGAGATGCGCCTCGCCATGCTTGGTCTCCTCGATCCAACTTTCAAGGAGAACTACGTGGGCCGCGCGGAAGTCATCAACGTCTTCCGCATTCCCAAGGTCGGCACCATCGCCGGTTGCCGGGTGCAGGATGGCGTCATTCGCCGCGACTCTGAAGTCAAAGTCATGCGCGGAGATGAGCAGGTCTACAAGGGAAAGATCGGCTCGCTCAAGCGGTTCAAGGACGATGCTCGCGAAGTGACGAATGGCATGGAGTGCGGCATCGGATTGGGCGGCTTCAGCGACCTGAAGGAAGGCGATATCATCGAAGCCTTCTCGACAGAGAAGTTGGCTGCCGATCTGGGTGCGCTGACTTCCGCCAAAGCATAACGCTCAGACAATCTCCTCTTAAAGAAGAAGCCCGCTTCCACTCGAAGCGGGCTTCTTCTTTGCTCACCGCCGATTGAAATTGCGAGCACATCAAAGTGTCGGGCAACTCTTCAATGGTCTCCGCTGTTGCACGCTTCTTGCCAATTTCGCTCATTCGGATGCATAACAGATTCAGCGGTTTGCCAACTGTCAAAATGCGTTGCCCGCGCATGCTGGCCGCGCTTTCACTATAGGCATCGTATTCCGACCCAACGCACAACCCCTCGCCCTCGCGCCTGCGTCCTATCCTTCTGAACGATCACCCACTGAACGATCCCCCAAGGAGGAGAAGTATGTCTTCAGAATTGAAGGGCAAAAAGATCGCCATTTTAGCTACCGATGGATTTGAGCAGTCGGAATTAACTGATCCGCGCAAGGCGCTTAACAATGCCGGCGCCACGACCGTGGTGATTGCCCCCAAGAACGGTGAGATCAAGGGCTGGAACAAGAAGGACTGGGGTCAGGCGGTAAAGGTCGACCAGGCGCTTGCCGATGCAAATCCGCATGATTACGATGCGCTGGTGCTGCCTGGAGGCGTGATGAACCCGGATCATCTGCGCATGGATCCGGCGGCGGTGAACTTTGTTCGCCTGTTCGTAGCTACAGGAAAAACGGTTGCGGCAATTTGCCATGGACCGTGGACATTGCTCGAAGCGGGCGCACTCAAAGGCAAGACCGTCACGTCGTGGCCTTCACTGAAAACTGACATCAAGAACGCCGGAGGCAACTGGGTCGACCAGGCCGTAGTGACCGATGGCCAATTCATCTTCAGCCGCAAGCCCGACGATATTCCGGCATTCAACAAGGCAATCATCGAATCCGTCGCACGCGGCGTGCAGGAACACGCGCACGCATAGCGGTGCCGGTTGGAGCGCCATTCTTCCGCGATCCCAATGCTGAAGGATGGCGCTTGCCAGCATACTCCCCTTTGCTACGAACACTGGCTCTGTACCAGAACACATCCTCCCAGCCAACGAGCGCAACGTCCCCCCTGCTTCTCAAGGCCGACGACGACCCGTACATATTTTCACCACTGAAAATTCTGCCGATGAGGCGGACGTTGATGAGTTTGTGAACAGGAGGTTTACAGCTCTCCTTCCGAGCGCCAATGGGAAATAGTCGTGGCATTTTTGCAATCGCCTGCAGCTCTGTTTGCGATGTATAGTGCTTCCATGAAGTCTCCTGTTGCAATTATTTGCGCCTCTGGCATGCGCCTTCTCTGTCGTACCTGCCGGTCACGGGCGCTTGAATTCGTGTGCTTAATTCTCGTCGCAGTAGCATGTGGTGCGGTTGCGACAGCACAGCAGAATATGGGAGCCGGCCATAGCATGGCGGATATGCAGCCTGTGCCGTCGCCGGAGCAGCTTCCCGTTCCCATCCGCATGACCGGCATTGGCAATGCGCATATCGCCATCACTGCGAGTCCCGAGGCACAAGCGTGGTTTGACCAGGGGCTGAACCTGATGCATGACTTCTGGGATTACGAGTCCACAAAGGCCTTCGAGCAGAGCGTGCGCGTCGATGCGAATTGCGCGATGTGCTGGTGGGGACTGGCGCAGGCGGAAGGATTTCGTAACGGCAATCGACAAGTCTACGGCAAGCAGGCGTTGGAGAAGGCGGTGCAGCTAGAGGACCATGCGAGCGCTGCGGAAAAGCTATACATCGAGGCCGCGCAGGCCGATGCCGCCACTAAGAACAAACCCAAACGAGGAGCCCAAAAGCAACAAATTGCAATTCTGCGTGAGCTGGTCGGCAAGGCGCCGAACGATATCGAGGCTCGCCTTTTTCTCGCTCTCGCACTGGAAGACGGCTACGACAACAATGGTGAGCCGAAGAAGGGAGAGCGGGAAGCCATCGCGATGCTCGAGGGCATTCTGCGCGACGCGCCCAATGATTCGGCAACCAATCATTACTGGATTCACGCCATCGAGCCCGGCAATCATCCGGAGCGAGCGATTCAGAGTGCGGCTCTGCTTGCCAGCCTCGCGCCAACATCGGGACACATGGTGCACATGCCGGGGCACATCTATTACCGCGTTGGCAATTATGCGGAAGCGGAACACTGGTTCTCTTCTTCCATGGCTGCCGATGAACAATACATGCAGCAACAGCACGTCGGATCCGACGACGACTGGAACTACGCGCACAACATGATGTATGCAATTGCCAACCTGATGGAGCAGGGACGACTTGCCGATGCCAATGCGTTGTCAGATCATCTCGCCGCAGCGCGCGGCCAGCTTTCAGCGTCGCTCTACATCTGGTCGGCTCGTGACCAGATGGCACGGATCAGCAGGCGCCTCCCTGTTGCGCTGCGCGTAGGAGACTGGGATTCGGTGCTGACGCTACTGAGCGAAGCGAACGTTCCCAAAAGCGATAAGGCATCGAACCTGCGCTTCCTTGCCGCGGAACTCACTGACTATGCGAAGGGGATGAAAGCGTTGGACGCGGGAGAGCTGGTCGCAGCGCAGGAGCATTCCACCAGCCTGGATGCAGGTCTCGCGCAGATGAAAGAGATGCAGACTGCCATGGTAAAAATCGCGGGGAAAAACCCCACGAAAGAGACCCATGCGAATCCGCCGACGGAGCCGGTTTCACCCGATGCTCTGCCCGAGCCGATCATGAAAGCCCTGAGCATTGAGTCGCTGGAACTGCGGGCCGGAGTGTTTGTCGCGCAGCACAAACTGAGGCCCGCAAAAAAGCTCTATGCCAATGCTGCCAAACAAGAGAAACAGGCCGGGTATCATGAGCCCCCTTTCTATATTCGGCCGGTTGCCGAGACCGAAGCGGCAGCACTGTTGAAAGCGAAAGACTACAAAGATGCGCTGGTGGCGTACCATGCAGCGCTCGAAGCGCGGCCCAATTCCGGTTTCGGGCTCTACGGGCTCGCGCTCGTGAAGGAGTCCTCTGGCGATACAGCCGGAGCGAAGGAAGCCTACGCGGCTTTTCTGAAGGCGTGGCCCAAGGCTGATGCGAGCCTGCCGGAAATGGCGCACGCGCAGAAGGTCGTCGCTGCCGACACGCAAGCTTCCCGCTAAGTTTCGACCATCAAGTTAAATGCGCAAGCACCTCGGCCCTGTTGATCTTCTATCCAAAAACAGAAGCGGCAATCTCACCGGGAGATTGCCGCTTTGCTGCCGCGATGAAATCTGAAGTAATTGCCTAGTTGCGGCTCCGCAACTTCGAGAGCAGGCGCAGGATTTCAAGATACAGCCACACCAGCGTGACCATGATGCCGAAGGCCCCGTACCACTCCATGTACTTCGGCGCGCCGTAGTTCACGCCCTGCTCGATAAAGTCGAAGTCGAGCACCAGGTTGAGCGCGGCGATGGCGCAGACAAATAGGCTGAAGGCAATGCCGATCGGTCCTGAGCCGTTGATGGCGACGAACTGGAAATGAAAGAGGCCCAGGATCATCTCCATCAGGTAGAACAGCGCGATGCCGCCGGTGGCCGCGATAATGCCGATGCGGAACTTGTTCGTCACCTTGATCAGGCCGGAACTATAAGCAACCAGCATCGTCAACAGCGTGCCGAAGGTGAGTCCCACGGCCTGGATCGCGATGCCGGGATAGCGTTGCTCGAGGAACGCCGAAATCCCGCCGAGGAACAGGCCTTCCATAAGGGCATAGATCGGGGCAGTAACGGGCGCCCAAGTCTGCTTGAAGATCGTGATCATGGCGGTGATGAAACCGCCGAACACGCCAAGCATCAGCAGCCCCGCTACATCGGAAGGGTCACGGGTTTCCGTGAACATGTGCCAGGTATATGCCGCCGTGGCAAAAGCGCAGATCAGCAGGATGCCGGTCCGGTTGACCGTGCCGTTCAGGGTCATCCGGTTGGTGGCATCAATCGCCCCGCCGTAGCGGGCCGCGTCCTGAAAGGTCTTCGAACCCAAGGCAGGATTGGATGTCTTAAACAGGGGCATCAGAGTCTCTCCAGTGCATTACAGGGCCGGGTTTCCGCACATTCTAAAGGGAAACCGCGACTCCTGTACCTATTTTAAATCCGATCCGGGCAGCCGGCCACCGCAGTGCATATTCCAACGACAGCAGGCACTTACACCCATCTCGTGCGCTGGCGCTCCTGAAGCTTGAAAATCTCTTGAATTTCCTGCTTTTCTGTCGTTGTCTCAATGGGCTATAGTGACCGTCATTCACATTGGCCCCAGGAGGCCCCATGAAGATCAGCGACACAATTGGCATCATGCTCGGATGCCGGTCCGACAGAAAGGTACTCTCCATCGATCCGGACCACTCGGTCTACGAAGCGCTGGAGATCCTGGCCAGGTACAACATCGGTGTTCTGCTCGTATGCAGGGACAATCGACTGGTCGGCATCTTTTCTGAGCGTGACTACGCGCGCAAAGGCATCCTGGGCGGTCATACCTCGCGCGAAACCAAGGTCAGCCAACTGATGACCAGCCCGGTCATCTCCGTCACTCCGAAGCACACGGTCGATGAGTGCATGACCCTCATGACCGAGCACGACTTCCGCCATCTGCCCGTCGTGCAGAACGACACCGTGGTCGGAGTCATCTCAATCGGTGACCTAGTGAAGTGGGTCATTTCCGGCCAGGAGCAAACCATCCAGGCGCTCGAAGGCTATATCGCCGGAGCGTACCCGTCCTAGCTCGATATTCTGGCCGGGTAGAACCCCGGCCACGTAATCGCCGCGCATGGCCGAGAGCTATTCCGCATAATCTACAGAGGATACCGCTCCAGTTGAACGCACTGCCTCGCGATGCTGTGACTCAGCGCGACTGCATCCACTGGCGTAAATCGCGCTAGTCTCCGCAAAATCGCCAGCTGCGTCCGCAACATATCTCCCTCGCCGCACGCGGCCAGAACGCGACGCGCTGCCTGCTCGGCCAGAGCCATGCTTTCGTCAGCTAGAAGACTGGTCATCGCAGCCGCTACTGCGGCTGATCCCTTGTTCGCAGTGGATAATTTTCTCGCCCGCAGGAGAGACGATTCGAGTGCAAATGTCTGGGTGATGATGTCGGCCAGGTCGGCCATAATTTCCTGCTGATCCTGCAGCGCAGTCATGTAGCGTTGGCTGGCAACTCCGGCACCAAAGAGCGCGATCTTCCGAAGGGCCGCCAGTATCTCGGCCTCGCGCCCAAGCGTTTCGCCGATGTCTTCTGCGGAATCGAATGAAGGCGGCTGCATCACTTCGTCCATCAACGTCTTGATTGCGCTCATAAGCGGCAGTTCACCGGCCAGTGCCCGCTTCATCATCCAGCCGGTAATGATCATGCGGTTGATTTCGTTGGTGCCTTCGAAGATGCGGTTGATGCGCGCATCGCGGTAGAAGCGTTCTGCCGGATACTCTTCGACATACCCGTAGCCGCCCATGGTGGCGACCAGTTCATCGCACACCAGTGTCAACATCTCGGATCCGTAGACCTTGAGGATGGAGCACTCGACTGCGTATTCCTCGATCCGGCGCTGGATGTCGCGCGGAGAGCGCGTTGCGTGATCGCCAAGCTGCTCCAAAGCAGCGTCGATCAAGCCAACGGTGCGGTAGGCCATGCTTTCGGCCGCGTACAGGCGGGTTGCGCTCTCGGAGATTTTGCGCTGAATCAAGCCAAAATCGGCGATCGGCTTCCCAAAGGCTTTACGCTCTTTTGCGTAGCGGACCATGTGCGCCAGCGCGTGCCGCGCCCCGCCAATGCAGGCCACGCCCAGCTTGTAGCGCCCCACGTTGAGCACGTTGAAGGCGATGTGGTGGCCCTTGCCGGGCTCGCCGAGCAGGTTGGCCGCTGGAACCTTGCAGTCCTGCAGAACCAGGGGGCAGGTGGATGAGCCGCGAATGCCCAGCTTGTGCTCCTCGGCGCCGACGGTGAGTCCGGGTGTATCGCGCTCGATGAGGAATGCTGAGAACTTCTCGCCGTCGATCTTGGCGAAAATGGTATACAGCCCGGCGATCCCGCAGTTGGTGATCCACATCTTTTCGCCATTGAGGGTGTAGGTGCTGCCGTCAGCCGAGAGCGTGGCGCGCGCACGAACATTCATCGCATCCGAGCCGGAGGTCGCTTCCGATAAGCCGTAGGCCCCGATCCACTCGCCACTGGCGAGTTTGGGCAGGTATCGCTTCTTCTGCTCCTCGGTCCCATACCAGACCAGGGGCAGCGTGGCGATGCCGGTGTGCGCTCCGAATGCGGTCGAAAAGCTCGCCTGAATCGAGAGATGGTCCGCGATGATGGCGGAGGTAGTCTTGTCCATCCCAAGGCCACCGTACTCTTCAGGGATGTCAACCGAAGTAAACCCCAGATCCGCTGCCTTGCGCAGGAGTCCAGCCAGCACGCCGGGCTTCTTGGCGTCGATGTCGGCGGCTGCAGGCAAAACTTCGTCGCGGGCAAACTGGGCCGCGGTGGCCACCATCTGCCGCTGCTCCTCGTTCAGGTCCTCTGGAGTGAAGACTTCAGCAGGCGTACGTGTCTCAATAAGAAAGCTTCCGCCCTTGGCGGCAACAACGGGAGAAACGGCTGTCGTTGACATGAACTTCTCCAACTGTATGCAAACATTACGCTAATCCGGCGCGCGCGGCAACCGCCTGGAATGAAAAACGATGTAATCCACGCTCGTCAGACGGGTCTTTCGTAGAGCCGGACGTCCGGGTCGTCCAAGATTCCTCGCGGATATCGCCCCCGTCAATTTACCGGTTAGCTTTAGCATTGCTATAGGATGCAACGACATTCTTTCTGCCAACTCTTAAAATGCTGGGTTCTGTGGATTCTTGTACTTGGCGGGTGCTGCGGTTCCTGCATTGCACAATACCGGGTCATTCCGGGCCAGACGGACCAAGATGGATGCTCGCCCAAGACGCCGGCCCGCATCTGCCCCGAGGCTTCAGGAAACACCGGCTGTTACTCGCCCCCAAGTGAAAAAGACTACATATTCGGCCTGGAACCAAAAGCCACCCAGCTTGGCGATCTGGGTGGGCGTCCCCTGGTCTTGTTTTCTGCCACATTTTCAGGTTGCGGAAGCGGCACTTTGACCCATTATTCGCTCCTTACCGAAAGAACCGGCGCACTCGTCAACCTGCTGCCAAAGGTGGAGCTGACCAATCAGAGCGAATACAGGCTTTGGACCCTGCCGTACCTCTCGCAGTTTCCCCTGCTGGCTACAGCGGATTTCATCCAGGGCTCAGGTGTCAACGGAACACATTTCGCGCATCACAGGTATCGAATTGAGATTTACGTTTACGACCCAGGCCATCGCGAATATGTTGAGAAGCTCGGGTATGAAACAGAGAAGAATTATCCCGGACTCGATGATGCCGACCAGGTCCGAGTTCTTGAGTTAGAAAGACCGAGGATCCTTACCAAGCTGCGCAAGGACAGGCCACCAATCGTGCCAAAGGCAAATCCCTTACAATAAGCATTAGCCTGTTCGTGGAGGATCCGCTGCTCGCCGAGCTCAAAATGATCGCCAGCCAGGTCTCCGGGTTGCCTGCGCAAGCTGCATTCTTCTTCGCCGGCAGCCAACAGAACGGCTTCCGCCACCAGGTGAAGATGCTGCTCACCGACCCGTTCTCAACGGTGCGCCACTACTGGAATTGGTTTGACGCGGCCCTCCTGTTTCCGTATTTCCTCGTGATGATCGTGCTGGCGATCTACGGCGTGCACCGCTATACGCTCTGCTACCTCTATTTCAAATACCGCAAGAACTACAATCCCAATCCACTGCTGCATTTTGGAGAGCTGCCCAGGGTCACGATTCAGCTGCCAATCTTCAACGAGCAGTTCGTGATCGACCGCCTCATTGAAGCCATCTGCGCCATCGACTACCCCCAGGACAAGCTGGAGATCCAGGTCCTCGACGACTCGACCGACGAAACCACGGAAGTCGCAACGGGCATCGTGGCGCGCTATGCAGCGCTTGGCCACCCCATCGTCTACATCCACCGCACTAATCGGCACGGCTTCAAGGCTGGAGCGCTGGATGCGGGTCTGAATGTCGCCAGCGGCGAGTTCATCGCCATCTTCGACGCGGACTTCGTTCCGCCGCCTGACTGGCTGATGAAGGTCATCCACCACTTCGCCGAGCCAGACGTGGGCATGGTGCAGACTCGCTGGACGCATCTCAATCGCGACTACAGCCTGCTCACGCGGATCGAGGCCATTCTGCTTGACGGCCACTTCGTGCTCGAGCACGGTGCGCGCGTCCGCACCGGTGACTTCTTCAACTTCAACGGCACCGCTGGGATGTGGCGGCGCAAAGCTATCTCCGACGGCGGCGGCTGGCAACACGACACGCTCACCGAAGACACCGACCTCAGCTATCGCTCGCAGATGGCGGGTTGGCGCTTCAAGTATCTGCCTGAAGTCGAGTGTCCCTCTGAGCTGCCCATCGAGATGACCGCCTTCAAAACACAGCAGGCGCGCTGGGCCAAGGGACTGATCCAGACCTCGATCAAGATGCTGCCACGCATCTTCAGGTCCAACGTGCCGCGGCGCATCAAGATCGAGGCGGTCTATCACCTCACTGCAAACCTGAGCTATCCACTGATGATCGTGATGACAGCGCTGCTGATTCCAGCCATGATCTGCCGTTTCTACCAGGGCTGGTTCCAGATGCTGCTGATCGATTTCCCGCTGTTCACGGCCTCTTCGGCGTCGATCGCCGTGTTCTACCTCGCCAGCCAGCGAGAGCTTTATCCCAAGACGTGGATGAAGACCTTCTTTTACCTGCCGTTTCTGATGGCTCTCGGCATCGGTCTCACTGTTACCAATTCAAAGGCGGTGATGGAGGCTTTGCTCGGCATCAAGAGCGCCTTCGTGCGCACGCCCAAATATCGCGTCGCGCAAAAGGGAGAGAAGTCGCAGGCCGCGAAGTATCGCAAGCGGCTCAAGCTGGCCCCGTGGATCGAACTCATCATCGGCTGCTACTTCATGCTGGCCATCATCTACACCTTTACAAATCACAACTACTTCACCGCGCCGTTCCTGATCTTGTTCGTGATCGGCTACTGGTATACGGGGCTCATGAGCCTGTTGCAGGGCCGGTTTGAGCGCTGGCGCACTGGCACCGAGGCAAACACCGATGAGTCGAGCCCGAAGCCGTTCCCGGTTGGGGTATAACTCCATATCGCGAAACAGCCCAGTCCCCTCCGCTACAATATAGATAAGCGCCTGCCCAGTCCTGGACACGGATTTCGCTACGATCCGAATCCAAGGCTCGCCAGGCGCATCCGAGTATTATGCTAGCCAAAAACCTGTTTGAAGCCCTCACTTTCGATGATGTCCTACTTGTGCCTGCGTACAGCGACGTTGTTCCCGCGCAAGTGAGCACGCAAACCCAGCTCACGCGCGATATCACGCTGAATACACCGCTGCTGTCTTCGGCCATGGATACTGTGACTGAGTCGCGTATGGCCATCGCCATGGCGCAGCAGGGTGGAATCGGCATCGTGCATCGCAATCTCACCATCGAAGCCCAGGCAGGTGAGATCGACAAGGTGAAGCGTTCTGAAAGCGGCATGATCGTTGATCCCGTCACCATCGGACCCGATCAGCAAATCGCCGACGCGCTTGAAGTAATGCGGCGCTACAAAATTTCTGGCGTACCCGTGACGAAGGGCACCAAGCTCGTCGGCATCCTCACCAATCGCGATCTCCGCTTTGAAACCCGCACCGATGTTCCCATTGGCGACGTGATGACCAAGGAGAATCTGATCACGGTTGCGGTCGGCACCACCCTCGAAGAAGCCGAATTGATTCTCCACAGGCATCGCGTAGAGAAGCTGCTCGTGGTTGATGACCAGTACAACCTCAAGGGCTTGATCACGGTCAAGGACATCCAGAAGAAACTGAAGTACCCCAACGCCAGCAAGGATGAAAAAGGCCGTCTGCGTGTTGGCGGAGCGATCGGCGCAACGGGCGATTTTCTTGAGCGCGCGGAAGAGCTTGTAAACGCCCGCGCAGATGTGCTCGCCATCGACTCGGCGCATGGCCACTCTTCCCGCGTCCTCGACGCTGTACGTGAAGTGAAGAAGCGCTTCCCGGGTGTTGGTCTTCTGGCCGGCAACGTTGCGACGTACGAAGGCGCCCTAGCTCTCATGGACGCCGGCGCCGATGCCATCAAGGTCGGCATTGGCCCAGGTTCCATCTGCACCACTCGGATGGTTACCGGAGCAGGCATGCCTCAGATCACGGCCATCGCTGAGGCCGCACGTGCGGCGCGCGAGCGCGGCATTCCGGTCATCGCCGACGGAGGTATCAAATACTCGGGCGAAGTGACCAAGGCGATCGCCGCGGGTGCCAGTTCCGTGATGATTGGTTCACTCTTCGCCGGCGTCGATGAGAGCCCCGGTGAAACCATTCTCTACCAGGGTCGCAGTTTCAAGAGCTATCGCGGTATGGGATCGCTGACGGCCATGAGCCAGGGTTCCGGTGAGCGGTACTTCCAAAGTTCCGAGGATCTGGCCATCGAGATAGGCTCTGAGGGCGTGGTGCAGCGCGAGCGCAACGGACAAAACCGCCTCGCCAAGTTTGTTCCCGAGGGCATTGAAGGCCGGGTGCCGTATCGCGGGCCGCTTGAGGCCATGGTCTATCAACTCGTCGGCGGCCTCCGCTCAGGAATGGGTTATCTCGGCTGCTCTACGATCGCCGAGTTGCAAGAGAAGGCGCAGTTCGTGCGCATTTCGAATGCGGGCCTGCGCGAGAGCCATGTGCACGACGTGATCATTACCCGCGAGGCACCAAATTACCACGTTGAGTAAACCCGCACCCGCGACAAACCGGAGATCGAAACGCTACTGGATTAGCGCATGGTGGCCGGTAGCCCTCGGAATCTGCGTCATCGCGCTTGAGTCAACTGCACTCTTCGGAGCCGACCGAACCAGTGGCCCGCTGCGCTGGGTTTGGGAGCAGGTCTTCGGACAGGTCACAGACAAGCGTTGGGACCTTTTACATCACATCATCCGCAAGACCGGCCATTTTATTGGCTACGGAACCATGGGCCTGCTATGGCTGCGCGCCTGGTGGATGAGCCTGCCGCGGGCCGGCTTCCTGCTGGATGCGACGCTCGCGCTAATCGGCACGGCCATGGTCGCCAGCGCCGACGAGTTTCACCAATCTTTCCTGCCGAACCGAACTGGCGTGCCCTCCGACGTGCTGCTCGACTGCTGCGGCGCCGTTGCATTGCAACTTTTCGCCTATCTTGTCCTGCGCATTCGCTGGCCGAAGAGACTGGCGCGGGCAGCCTAGCGGCCTTTCAAATATGCGGGATGTGGATTACACTGCGCTGAAGCTGAATCAGAGATTGTATGAGCCAGCAGGGACAAATTCGCATCGGAATCGCTGGATGGCGCTACGACGAATGGCGAGGAACCTTCTACCCGGAGGATCTCGCGCAGAAACGCGAACTTGAGTTCGCTTCGCGCCAGCTCAATTCCATCGAGTTGAACGGGACCTTCTACTCAACACAGCGCCCGCAGAGTTTTCAACAGTGGAGCAAGGACACACCCGACGACTTTGTCTTCTCCATCAAGGGCTCACAATTCATCACGCACGTCCGCAAGATCGAGAACGTAGAGACAGCATTGGCTAACTTTCTTGCCCAAGGGCTGCTGCGGCTCGGCAGAAAACTAGGGCCGATTCTCTGGCAGTCCCCGCCAAACTTCTCGATTGACTTGCCGCGTCTCGAGAACTTCTTCAAACTTCTGCCGCGAACACAAAAACAGGCGGCGGCCTATGCGCGGCAGCGCGATGAATGGATGGCGAGCCGTTCATGGCTGGAAGTCGAAGAGGATCTGCCGCTTCATCACGCCCTTGAAATCCGCCACAAGAGCTTTGCGGTTCCAGAATATGTCTCGCTGCTTCGCGAAAACAATATCGCCTTAGTGGTCGCAGATACCGTGAAGCTGCCGGTGATGATGGACCTGACTGCGGACATCGTGTATTGCCGCCTGCATGGGAGCGAGAAACTCTACCCCGACGGCTATACCGCGGAAGCGATCGATGTGTGGGCTCGCAGGGTCATTGCGTGGTCGCGCGGAGAAGAAGTCACCGATGGGACCAGGATTCTGACGGATCCCGCTCCAAAGCGCGAATCACGCGATGTCTTCGTCTACTTCGATGATGATGTGAAAGTACGTGCGCCATTCGATGCACAGAGCCTGAGCGCACGAATCATGGAGTTGCAGAAATAGTCGTCGGTTTCAAAACGCCGAGCCTCGAATGGTCAGGGGCGGCCGCATAAAAAGAACGGCGCATCGCCCAGCATAGGCAATGCGCCGTTGATTTCAGTTGAATAAAGAGAGGGGTGAAAGAAGCTACGCGGCTTCTTCTCCGCCCTTTTCTTCGTCCTTCTTGCTTTCTTCGAGTTGCTTCTCGAGTTCGGCGCGCTTCTTGGCCTTGACTTCGTCGCGCTTCTGCCGCTTCTCGTCGAGCTGCTTTTCGGCGCCCAGCAGTTCGATGAACGCCTTCTCGGCGCCGTCGCCCTTCTGGAAACCGGTGCGGACAATGCGCAGGTAGCCGCCCTGGCGATCGCCGTAGCGAGGAGCCACGGTGTCAAACAGGCGCTCAACTGCCTTGTCGGTCATGAGAAAGCTGAGCGCCAGGCGCCGCGAATGCACGTCGCCCTTCTTGCCCAGCGTGATCATCTTCTCCACGTGCGGACGCACAGCCTTGGCCTTGGCCACGGTGGTCTCCACGCGGTCTTCCACGATGACGGACGTGACCAGGTTGCGCAGCAGCGCGCGACGATGGCTGGTGTTGCGTCCGAGTTTGAATCCTGCATTGCGATGGCGCATGGTGAAACTCTCTTTCGGAATTTTCTATTGTGCTTGCCCACCCTTGGCACAAAACGCGTGCCAAGGATGGGGCACCCAGTTCTTTGCGAGACTAGAAATTCTCTGTCTCGGTGGGCAGCTGGAGATCGACCGAATCCAGCGGCTCGTCCTCGTCGTCGAAGTGGCTGTAGTTGGCAGCCAGTGCTGTCGCGGGCGGAATGCTGGTCGGCCCGGGAACGGCATTGCCGCTCTCGTCAATCTTCATACCGAGCGAAAGGCCCATCTGCGCGAGAATTTCCTTGATCTCGTTCAGACTCTTGCGGCCAAAGTTCTTGGTCTTCAGCATCTCGGCTTCGGTCTTCTGCACCAGTTCGCCGATGGTCTGAATGTTTGCGTTCTTGAGGCAGTTGTAGCTGCGGACCGACAGTTCCAGCTCTTCGACCGAGCGGTTCAGGTTGTCGTTGCGCAACATCACACGGCCTTCTTCGCTGCGCGACTCAGCTTCGATTTCTTCTTCGAAGTTGATGAAGATGTTCATGTGGTCCTTCAGCAGCTTTGCCGCCAGACCCACAGCATCAGCGGGTAGAACTGCACCGTTCGTCCACACCTCGAGCGTGAGCTTGTCGTAGTCGGTGATCTGACCTAGACGAGCTGCTTCGACCACGTAGTTCACGCGGCGCACAGGCGAGTGGACTGAATCCACCGGAATAAAGCCCAGTCCGAGATCGGCGTCGAAGTTCTTATCGGCCGAAATGTATCCACGACCGCGCTTCAGGCGCATTTCCATCTCAAGCCGGCCGCCTTCAGAGACGGTGGCGATGTACACGTTCTTGTCCAGAATCTCCACTTCACCGTCGGCCTCAATCATGCCGCTGGTGATAACGCCGGGCTGGTCAGCGCGAAGGTACAGCGCCTTGGGTCCATCGCCCGCAAGCTTGAAGGGAATCTGTTTGAGATTCAGGATGATGTCGGTCGCGTCTTCCACAACGCCGGCGATTGACTGGAACTCGTGCAACACGCCTTCGATGCGAACCGCGGTGACCGCGGCGCCCTCGATGGAGCTGAGCAGCGTGCGACGCAGGGCATTGCCGATGGTTGTGCCAAATCCACGCTCAAAGGGCTGGGCGCTGAACTTGCCAAATGTTTCGCTGAGCGACTCGGCATCAACTGCGAGGCGCTTCGGTTTTTGGAATCCTCTCCAAAGCATATCTTGATCTCTTTTCCCGCGCGGCAGGTACGTCGCGATGCATTTTGCGGCGGCCGCGCAAGTTCTCCTTTTGTGAGTGATCAGTGGACAGTGAACAGTGCACAGTCGATCTTGGCGCCGAAGCGGTTTCGATCACTGTGCACGGTTCACTGTCCACTGTGGTTCTACTTGCTGTACAGTTCGACGATCAGCTGTTCGTTGATCGGCAAATTGACATCCTTGCGTTTGGGCAGGCTGAGAATGCGCCCAGACATGTTTTCAAAATTCGCTTCGAGCCACACCGGCACGGGGTTCTGCGCAGCATACTGCGTGCCCTGCTCGATGATGATCAGCTTCTTCGCAGATTCGCGAATGGCGATCTCGTCGCCAACGTTCACCTGGAACGAAGGGATGTTCACCTTGCGGCCGTTCACCGAAACATGGCCGTGACGAACAACCTGGCGAGCCTGGCGGCGCGAAATTGCAAACCCAAGACGGAAAGCCACGTTGTCGAGGCGCCGCTCGAGCTGCTGAATCAGCAGTTCACCGGTGACGCCCTGTGCGCGGTTAGCCTTCTCGTAGTACTCGCGGAACTGGCCTTCGAGGGTGAAGTACATACGCTTGGCCTTCTGCTTTTCGTGCAGCTGCAGGCCGTAGCCCACAATCTTGGCCTTGCGGTCCTTCCCATGTTGTCCGGGAGGAAAGTTGCGCTTCTCGATCGGACAACGGTCCGACGTGCATTTGGTGCCCTTCAAGAAGAGCTTGGTGCCTTCGCGACGGCAAAGGCGGCAGACTGCTCCGGTATAACGAGCCATTTCTTCTCCTGACTTCGGATGACGGCCGGTTTACATCTCCGGAGGAGACTTCCTCCCGGCCCGTGTTTCAGTGAACAGTGGACAGTGAGCAGTGGTCAGTCTTGGTGTGCTGCAATCTACAGCATCAACTGATTCCTCTACTCGCCACCGCAAGTTGTCTGGTCACCTGAACAGTTGATACCGCTGATTTCAGCACGAACAACTGATCACTGTTCACTGACCACTGTCTTTAGACTCTCCGCCGCTTCGGCGGCCTGCAACCATTGTGCGGAACCGGCGTGACGTCGCGGATGGAGCGAACGTCGATGCCTGCTGCTGCCAGCGCACGGATGGCCGACTCGCGGCCCGATCCGGGACCGGCAACGCGCACGTCGACTGCCCGCAGACCGTGATCGCGCGCCATCGACGCCGCATTTGACGCAGCCTGCTGCGCCGCGAACGGCGTGCCCTTGCGCGAACCGCGGAAACCGAGCGAACCCGAACTCTTCCAGCTGAGCGTGTTGCCCACCTGGTCGGTGATGGTCACGATGGTGTTGTTGAACGAGGCCTGAATGTGACAAATGCCGTACGGCACATTCTTGCGCTCGCGCTTCTTGAATTTCTTGTTCTTGCCAGCTTTGCCGGCTGCGGCCTTCTGTTCTGGTTTCGCCATTAGGTCTTCGCCGTCGCTTTCTTTTTGCCCGCCACAGTGCCCTTACGCGGTCCCTTGCGAGTGCGGGCATTCGTGTGGGTGCGCTGTCCACGTACCGGAAGCGACCGGCGATGCCGGTTGCCGCGGTAGCTCTGAATATCGATGAGGCGCTTGATGTGCATCTGGGTGTCTTTGCGGAGATCGCCCTCGACGTCACCTTCGTCCTCAATCACCTGGCGGATGCGGTTTACCTCTTCTTCGCCCAGGTCCTGGACCTTCTTGTTGGCCTCAACATGCGCCTTCTCCAGGATCTTCAGCGATCGGGGATTGCCGATGCCGTAGATGTATGTAAGCGCGATCCGAGCCTGCTTGTTGCGGGGCAGATCGACGCCAGCAATACGTGCCATTCTGATTCCTTTGTTGCTTCTGTTTGTGCCTCCGGCCTCAACCGGCTCGCACGGGTTATGCGGTTCACTCCGGGGTTCATCGCAAGCCTTAACTCAAGCTAACTAGCCCCTTAACAGTGGTCAGTGATCAGTGGACAGTGATCAGTTTGTTCTTCCCGATTCAAATGCTGCCACTGTTCACTGCACACTGTGCGCTGTGCACTTGGAGTTTCCGCCCACTGCCAGACTGACCTAGCCCTGGCGCTGCTTGTGCTTTGCGTTCTCGCAGATCACACGAACCACCCCATGGCGGTTGATGACTTTGCATTTCACGCAAATCTTCTTTACGGATGCACGGACCTTCATTGCTCTACTGCCCTTCTCCGCGCATCTGCCGACGACGCGGTTTGAAACTCACTGATCACTTGTAGCGGTACACAATTCGCCCGCGGTTCAGGTCGTATGGACTCAGTTCTACGGCTACGCGATCACCCGGCAAAATACGGATGAAGTTTTTGCGCATTCGTCCCGAGACATGAGCTAACACCTCGTGGTTGGTCTCGAGCTTTACCTTGAACATGGCGTTGGGCAACGTTTCAACCACCGTTGCCATGACCTCAATCGCGTCTTCCTTCGACAAACTGTATCCACTTCTGGGTGCGCGCTTGCGCGCCCTTATGTTTTGGACTGAGTCCCTCGCTTACCTACTCAGTCAGAACCTTTGCCCCGGTGTCGGTAACCGCCACCGTGTGCTCAAAATGAGCACTCATGCTTCCATCATCGGTCACGGCCGTCCAGCCATCGCGCAATACGCGCACATCCGGCTTGCCGGCATTCACCATGGGCTCAATCGCAATTACCATGCCCGACCGCAACTTCATGCCTGAACCCGCTTCGCCAAAGTTCGGCACCTGCGGATCCTCGTGCATGTGGCTGCCGATCCCATGGCCCACAAAATCCCGTACCACTGAGAACCCTTCGGCTTCCACTACCTTCTGCACCGCGTGGCCGATATCGCCCAGCGTCGCTCCCGGCTTCACCACCGAGATGCCCGCGTGCAGCGACTTCTCTGTCACCTCGAGCAGCCGCGCCGTGTCGGGCGCAATCTTCTGGCCTACTGGCACGGTGATGGCCGCATCACCGAAGAAACCGTCCACGATCGCTCCGCAATCCACCGAAACGATGTCCCCTTCTTTCAGGACCCGTTTCTTCGATGGAATGCCGTGCACCACCTCGTTGTTGATCGAAGTGCAGAGCACGCACGGAAAACCGTGATACCCCTTGAAGGCCGGCTTGGCGCCCAGTTCCTTGATGCGCGCTTCGGCCACCCTCTCGAGATCCAAAGTGGTCGCACCGGGCTTCACTTGGCTGCGCACCAACTCCAGCACCTCGCGGACAACCTTGCCCGCACGGCGCATCTTTTCGATCTCCTGAGACGACTTCAACACGACAGCCAATTCGTTACCCTATCCTTCGTGAAACGCACAAAATACCGTTCGCGCGCTGCGTTATTGGCGCAGCCGCTCAACGGCGGCAACAATTCCAGCCGCAATCGCGGCGATCTGCCCGTCTCCGGGCACTTCCACAAACCTCCCCAGCTCCCGGTAGTGCTCAATCACAGGCGCGGTTTGGGCAGCGTAGGCGCGCATGCGCTCCGCAAATGCCTTCTCCGTGTCATCGGCTCGCTGGGTCAGTGCAGCCCCTTCAACATCGCAAAAGCCAGCCCTTTGCGGCGGCTTCGAATAGACGTTGTAGATGGTCTGGCAGACTGGACAGTTCCTGCGCCCCGTAATTCGGCGCAGTAATTGATTATAATCCACTTGGATACTGACGGCAACCAGCGGTAAAGCGCCTGTTTCTGTTGCCAGTGACCCCTGCGACGCACCCTGAGGGTTCCCGCCGTCGCCGGGGGCCCCCATTGCCAGCCGCCCATCAAGCCAGTGTGCCTGCGCCAAAGTCCGCGGGAACCCGTCCAGAATGTAGCCTTTGACCGTGTCCGGTTGCTGCAGTCTCACAGCCACCATCTCGTTGACCAGAGAGTCCGGGACCAATTCCCCACGGTGCATGATCTCCTTGGCCGTTTTTCCCAGCGGCGTACCCTGGGCCACATTGGCGCGGAGCAGGTCACCGGTCGAAATCTGAGGAACCCCCCAATGTTGCACCAATTCTTTGGCTTGGGTACCCTTCCCCACGCCCGGTGCACCCATCAGGAGAATCGGTCCAGGTGCGATCATCCTTGCCGACCCTCGATCTCCTTCTACTGCCTCTACTGCACTTTCAACACTTGCTGCAGACAACGACATTACCAGTTTTTCCTTCCGCGTATACGACCGGAACGCGGGGAAAAGCCGTCATAATGGCGCATGATCAGCTGCGATTCGATCTGGTTGACGGTGTCCATAGCGACACCTACTACGATGAGCAGCGAGGTGCCGCCAAAGTAGAAATTGACCCCCAAACCGTGTGTTGCCCAGGTCGGCAAACTCTCAAAGAATCGACCGACTAGAAAAAGCTTGTCAAAACGTATACCCGAAATCAGGAAGGTGGGCACCAGGGAAATGATAATCAAGTAGATCGCGCCGACCAGCGTGATCCGCGTCAGAATGTCGTTGATAAAGTCCGAGGTGCGCTTGCCGGGCCGGATGCCGGGAATGAAGGATCCGGATTTGCGGAAATTGTCAGCAATATCGTCCGGCTTCATCACGATCGACACGTAGAAGTAGGCGAAGAAGATAATGCCCAGGACATACAGCGTTTCATACCACGGATAGCCCGGCTGCAGCGCCTGAATAATGGGCTGGAAGAAGCGATTGCTCTGCACCCACTCCATCTGACCGAAAAGCAAGGGAGCAGACAGGATGGAGCTGGCAAAGATAACCGGCATCACGCCGCCGGAATTCACCTTCAAAGGCAGGTGGCTCGACGAGCCGCCCATCATGCGCCGGCCCACGATGCGCCGAGCGCTCTGAATGGGAATGCGGCGCTCTGAGCGCTCTACGAAGACGATGAACGCAACCACTGCGACCATGCCCACGGCCAGCAGTACCACGGCAAAGATGGTGAATGTTCCCCAGGCACTGGTCTGCACCTTGACCAGCAGGTCGCCAATGCCGCGCGGAAGGCCTGCGATAATGCCGGCAAAAATCAAAAGGCTCATGCCGTTGCCGATGCCGCGGTCAGTAATCTGCTCACCCAGCCACATGATGAACGCTGTACCCGTGGTCAAGGTCAGCACCGTCATCAGATCAAAGCCGATACCTGGGTTTAACACCATTCCGCTCTTGGTGAGGATGAGGGCAATGCCGATCGACTGGAGCGCTCCCAGCACCACCGTCATGTAGCGCGTCCACTGGGTGATCTTCCGGCGTCCGAGTTCGCCTTCCTTCTGGATACGCGCCAACGGCTCATAAACCACCGTCAGCAGCTGGAAGATGATCGACGCGGTGATATAGGGCATGATGCCCAGCGCGAAGATGGTCATTCGACGCAGGTTGCCGCCACCGAACAGGTCCATGAGGCCAAGGGCCGATCCGTTCTGCGAGTTGAACAGGAGCTCAAGTTGGTGGGTGTTCACGCCGGGGGTGGGGATGAACGCACCCAGGCGGTACACGGCGAGAATGCCCAATGTAAACAGAACCCGCTTGCGCAGGTCAGGAATCCGGAAGATATTCAGAAACTTCTCAAGCATGTGTGGTTTTCCGCTTCAGGCGATAACGCCGCTCGAATCTTGCCAAAATCCAGTGTAAGCGCGAAGGTCGCCAAGTGTCCCTGAATTCCGCCGGATGCCTTCAGCTTTTGATCTTGGCAGCCTGGAATTCAGCCTGGCGGTGTTCCCGGACACAGTCTTCCATTCACAACGGGGTCGGTCCCCGGCGACAGGCCTTCGTCGCTGGGGTGTCTCCTACGCTACCGCCGGCGCTCCCGCCACTACGGCCTTGCCGCCGGCTTTCTCGATCTTCTCGATGGCCGACTTGGAAAACTTGTGCGCATGGATGGTGATAGCCGAGGTCAGTTCGCCCGAGCCCAGCACCTTGATGAGCGCCTTCTTGCTCGAAACCAGGCCCAGCTTCTTGTAGTCGTCCAACCCGATCTCCTTGACGGAGAGTTCGGCAAACCGGTCAAGATTCACCACGCTGTACTCGGTGCGGAAGATGTTGGTGAAGCCGCGCTTCGGAAGCCGGCGGTGCAACGGCATCTGGCCGCCCTCAAAACCGCGCATCAGGCTGAAGCCCGAACGCGAGCCCTGGCCTTTGTGGCCGCGGGTCGAGGTTTTGCCCATGCCGGATCCCATGCCCCGGCCCACGCGCTTGCGCCCGGTGTTCGCTTTCTTGGGCGCGCGCAAATTCGATAGATTCTTTGCCATGATTTTCCTCGCTAATAGCGCCGATGAAATTGAGTTCCACCGACTCGCGTTTGATAAAGCAGTGAAGAAGTGAATCAGTGAATGAGTGAATCAGTGAACGGATCTTTCACTTTTTCACTCTTTCACTTTTCTTCCAAAATGCGAACCAGGTGCGGCACGGTCTTTACCATGCCGCGAATCGATTCGTTGTCCACGCGCTCGACGATCTGGTTGAGCCGCGTAAAGCCAAGACCCTTCACCACCGCCTTGTGCTTGGCGGGGGTAGAGTTCTTTGAGCGGTAGTATTCAATGCGAATCTTTTTGGTCTCAGCCATGATTAAAGCTCCTCAACCTGCTTGCCGCGCGCCGTGGCCACATCGCCCTTGTCGCGCAACTGCACCAGGGCATCAAACGTCGCCTTGATGACGTTATGCGGGTTTGCCGTTCCCAGGCTCTTGGTCAGCACGTTCTGCACGCCCACTGAAGTCATCACCGCGCGCACTGCGCCGCCGGCAATCACGCCCGTTCCTTCCGGAGCCGGCTTCAGCAACACGTGGCCCGAGCCGAAACGACCCAGCACCTGGTGCGGAATCGTCGTATCGGTCAGGTTGATGCGAACCAGGTTCTTCTTGGCCGCTTCAATTCCCTTGCGGATGGCCTGGGGAACTTCCTTGGCCTTGCCCGATCCGTAACCAACCACGCCTGAAGCGGCGTCGCCCACCACTACCAGCGCGGCAAACGACATGTTCTTGCCGCCCTTCACCACCTTGGTCACGCGGTTGATTGAAACCACCTGATCCTTCAGGTTGTACTGGTTGGCATCGAGTTTCTTATTCGAAATCATCATTGCTCTCTCGTCTCTTTCAGTGCACAGTGGATAGTGATCAGTGGTCAGACTTGGATGCTCTCACCATTTCAAAGTTTTCACTGTGCACTGCGCACTGTTTCCCTGTTCACTGCTTCTAGAACTCCAGCCCCGCTTCGCGTGCCGCCTCGGCAAGAGCCTTGATGCGGCCGTGATACAGGAAGCCGCCGCGATCGAAGACCACCTTCTTGACGCCCTTTTCCTGCGCCTTCTCGGCGATCGTTTTGCCGATCTCCTTGGCCGCTGCCACATTGCCGCCGGTCTTTGACTTCGCGGCCAGCGTTGAGGCGGACACGATGGTCACACCCTTCTGGTCGTCGATAACCTGCGCGTAGATGTGGTTCAGCGAGCGATACACATTCAACCTTGGCCGCTCACCGGTGCCGGCCAGCTTCGCGCGGATGCGCGAGTGGATCCGCTGGCGAATTTCATTTCTCTTGATCATCTTCGTCTCTTTCCTATCAGCGGAGCCGACCTTCGGCCCCGTTCGGGTTGAACTGCAGTGTTCAGTGAACAGTGGTCAGTGAACAGAACTTGCTAAGATCGACGGTCATGGAACTGATCACTGAACACTGACAACTGATCACTGTTTTATTTCGCTCCGGTCTTGCCGGCCTTCTTCTTCAGCTTCTCGTCCGAGTACCGCACGCCCTTGTTCTTGTACGGATCCGGCTTGCGCAGCGAACGCATATCGGCTGCAACCTGGCCTACCTTCTGCCGGTCGATGCCGGAGATGGTCAAGTGCGTCTGCTTCGGATCGATCGTCACTTCAATACCCGTGGGCAGCGGAACCTCGATCGGGTGCGAGTAGCCCAGCGTAAACACCACCATGCCCTTGCCCTTCATCTCAGCACGATAGCCGATGCCGACAATGTCCAATTCTTTCGTCCAGCCCTTGGTCACGCCATGCACCGTATTGAAGACCAGTGCGCGCGTCAGCCCATGCACCGCGGCCTTGTCGTCGCTGGCGCGGTTCACATGCAACGCGCCGTCCTTGGTCTCGAGCGAAATGCCGTCTGCGATCAGCGCTGACATCTTGCCCTTCGGGCCTTCGACCAGGACCGTGTTGCCCTCAACCTTGTACTTCACTCCGGTGGGCAGCGGAATAACTTTTTTTCCAATACGCGACATCGATTCAATCCTTCATTTGGCTTGCGAGTCCCGAAAAACAGTGGTCAGTGATCAGTGTTCAGTGAACAGTGATTGCTTCCACTCTCATGCGTTCCACTGCAGCCGAAAAACAGTGAACAAGTAAATAAGTGAAGTAGTGAAAGAACTCATTGCAACCACGGCAAAGGCTCACCGCCGTTTCACTTTTTTCACGGCTTCACTTCTTCACTGCTCTTACCAGACCTCGCAGAGCAGTTCGCCGCCTACGCCTTCGCGACGCGCCTGGCGGCCCGTCATCACACCCTTGGGGGTCGTCATGATCGAGATGCCAAGTCCACCCTGGACGCGCTTGATCTCGTCGCGGCCGATGTATACGCGGCAGCCGGGACGCGAGATGCGTGCCAAGTCACGAATGGCTGCTTCCTGTCCGCCGTACTTCAGATACACGCGGAGAATCAGCTTGCCTTCCTCTTCCTGCGTCTTGTAGTTCGAAATGTAGCCCTCTTCCTTGAGAATGCGGGCAATCTCGGTCTTCAACTTGGAAGCCGGCACATCCAGCTTCTGATGACGCGCCCGGATCGCATTCCGGATACGCGCCAGAAAATCTGCTACTGGGTCGGTCAGACTCATTCCTTCTCCTTCATTCCCCGTTCGCTCCCGGTCTCACTTCAACAGGAGAACCAGCGGAAATGCGTATTACAGTGAACAGTGCACAGTGGGCAGTGATCAGTTTTTCGTGCCGGTCAGTTTTCTGTTCACTGACCACTGTTCACTGTCGACTGCTTTTCTTACCAGCTCGACTTCACGACGCCGGGGATCTCTCCCTTGAGCGCCAACGCCCGGAAACACAAGCGGCAAATGCCAAACTTCCGCAGGTATCCCCGCGGCCGTCCGCAGAGCTTGCACCGGTTGTGTTTGCGGGAGCTGAACTTCGGCTTCCGCGCGTCCTTCACTCTCTTTGCAGTGGTTGCCATAATCCTCTATTCCCCTACGCGCCCTGCCGGAACGGCATGCCGAAGGCCTTCAGAAGCGCGCGCGCTCCGTTATCGTCCTTCGCCGTGGTCACGATCGTGATGTTCATGCCCTTCAGCTTTTCCACCTTCGAGTAATCAATCTCGGGGAAGATCAACTGGTCGCGCAGTCCGAGCGTGTAGTTGCCGCGCCCGTCAAAACTCTTGGTGGACACACCGCGAAAATCGCGAACCCGCGGCAGTGCCGTCGAGATCAGGCGGTCGAGAAATTCGTACGCCTTTTCGTTGCGCAGCGTCACCATCGCTCCGATGGACATGCCGGCGCGCACCTTGAAAGCGGCAATCGACTTCTTCGCCTTCGTCATCACCGGCTTTTGTCCGGCAATCTGCGTCAGGTCTCCCACCAGCGGGTCCAGCAGCTTGGTGTTCTGCGTCGCTTCGCCCAGGCCCATATTGATGACGACCTTGTCCAGCCGCGGAACTGCCATCATGTTGTCGATACCCAGTTCTTTCTTGAGCGCCTGCTTGATCTCTTTGTGGTACTTCTCTTTCAGCCTTGCTGCCATTTCCTTCGCTCTCTTTCTTCCGGTCTTCGGAGTGGATCGCTTTCGATCCGTGTACCGCTGCGGAAGGGGTTAGCCGATCTGGCACGCTCCCAGTTTCGGCTTTGGATCCCGCCTGTTTCCTCGTGAACTTCGGTCGGTGTCAGCTTTAGCTGTTCACTAACCACTGTTCACTGCCGTTACTTCTTCGTGGGCAACTCGCTGCCGCACGTCTTGCAGATCCGCTGCTTGGTCGTACCCTCGACCTTGTATCCGATGGACGCCGTTTCGCAGTTCGAGCAGATCAGCGCCACGTTCGAAACGCTGATCGGCGACTCATGCTCCGCGATGCCCCCCTTGGTCCGCTGACCACGTTTGCTCGAGACGGTCTTCTTGACCACACGCACATGCTCAACCAGCACCGTGCCCTTGTCAGGAAAAACACGCAGCACCCGGCCCGACTTGCCGCGATCGGAACCCGCGAGGATCTTCACCACATCATTACGACGAATATTCAAACTCGGCATCTTCTTCTCCCTACAGTGGACGGTTTTCAGTGGTCAGTTTGTTCGTGCCGTTAGCGGCCTATTAACAAATCAGAAACTGAATGAAACGATCGCTGCGTCCAAGCCACTGCAAAAAACTGATCACTGACCACTGACAACTGCTCTTAAACCACTTCCGGTGCCAGCGACACAATCTTCAAAAACTTCTTCTCACGCAACTCGCGTGCCACGGGGCCGAAGACACGCGTCCCAACCGGCTCGTGCGCATCGTCAATCACCACCGCCGCATTCTCATCAAAGCGGATATAGGTTCCGTCACGGCGACGGTGCTCCTTGCGGGTGCGGACAATCACCGCCTTCACCACTTTGCCCTTCTTCACCGTGCCATCCGGCGAAGCTTCTTTCACTGCTGCGGTCACAACATCGCCAAGACCGGCGATCTTGCCCAGTCCGCCGCCCAGGGGCAAAATCACCTGCAGCTTGCGCGCGCCGGAGTTGTCGGCCACCGCGAGCATGGTTCTCATTTGCACAGCCATGGATTCTTCTCCTTAGAACCGCTCCGCCTACTGGGCGGATTCTACAGCAGCGGCTGTTCCAGCCGTGTCTTCAATCTGCGCCAGCGACGAACGCCGCACAATTTCTTCAAGCGACCAGCGCTTCAACTTGCTCAGCGGCCTGGTCTCGCGGATGCGGACCACATCGCCGAGCCGCGCCGAGTTTTGCTCATCGTGCGCGTAGAACTTCTTCGAGCTCTTCACAATGCGCTTGTATTTCGGATGAGCCTTGCGCATCTCGACCTCAACCACGATGGTCTTCTGCATCTTGGTCGAAACTACGTTGCCCACTTTTTCGTTACGCCGGCTTGCCGGCGCCTGCTTCTCTGTTGCCACCGTCATTTACCGGCTCCCTTCTTGGCACTGGCTGCCGCAGTCTTCTTCGCACTCTTCTTGGCGCTCGACCTCGGGCCCTTCTTGATGCTTTTCTTTGCGCCAGACTTGACTTTCACCGGCTTGGCCTTCGCCGATTTCACGGGCTTGGCCTTCTTGGCAGCCTTCTTTTCTTCGCCCGCCGGCAACGTTGAAACCAGCTCGTGCGTGGCACCGCGAATGCCCAGTTCGCGCTCGCGCGAAACCGTCTTGATCTGCGCGATCTCTTTGCGCAGCTGGCGGAGCTTCTTCACTCCGTCGTTCTGCCCCATCGAGACCTGAAAGCGAAGCCGGAACAGTTGCTCACCCGAGGTCTTCTCGTGGTGCAACAGCTCTTCGTCGCTCAAACTGCGAATCTTTGCGAGTTCCATCTCTTAATCTCCGGCGCTCTGCCAACTCCCGCGGGAATCAGCGGCGCGTCTTACCCTATGTGCCGACTACCTGGCCATTGCCAACTTACTCAGCTGCGGCCGTTTTCTTTTCGGCGGATGCCGTCTTCTCGGCGCCCGGACGCTGCACAAACTTTGTCCGCAACGGCAGCTTGTTCGACGCCAGACGCATAGCTTCCTGCGCAATCTCCGGCGTCACGCCTTCCATCTCGAACAGGATCTTGCCCGGCCGCACCACCGCAACCCAGTGATCCAGCGCGCCCTTGCCCGATCCCATACGAACTTCGGCCGGCTTCTTGGTGATCGGCTTGTCCGGAAACAGCCGCAACCAGATCTTACCGCCGCGCTTGATGAAGCGGGTCATGGCGATACGGCTGGCTTCGATCTGCCGGTCAGTGATGTAGCCGCACTCCAGGACCTTCAAACCGTACTCACCGAAAGACAGGGAGGAACCACGCCACGCTTTACCGCGGCGCTTGCCCTTCTGCTGCTTCCGGAACTTAACCTTCTTCGGCATCAACATAGCGAAATCCTCAAATGCAGTGGTCAGTTGACAGTGAACAGTGAACAGTTGGCATTCACATCAGCCTGTATCTCAACTGTTCTCTTGTCCTGCTCCAACCGCCTTCGTCAAAATCCAATAACCTTCAACTCGCACGGACACTGACCACTGTTCACTGATCACTGTCCTCTGCTTTTAAAACACTCCCGTGCCGGCCGGCGCGGGCTGGCGGCGCTTCTGCTCGTAAATGTCGCCGCGATAGATCCACGTCTTCACGCCGATTACGCCGTAGGTGGTGTGAGCCTCGGTAAACCCGTAATCGATATCCGCGCGCAGCGTGTGCAGCGGCAACCGCCCCTGCAGATACCACTCCGACCGCGCGATTTCGTTGCCGTTCAAACGGCCCGAGACACGTACCTTGATTCCCTTGCAGCCGAAACGCAGCGCGGAATCCACGCTCTTGCGCATCGCGCGGCGGAAGCTCACGCGCTTTTCCAATTGCAGCGCGATATTCTCCGAGACCAACTGAGCGTCCAACTCCGGCTTGTTCACCTCGATGATGTCGATGAACACTTCGCGGTTGGTGCGCTTGCCGAGCTCGGTCTTGAGCTTCTCGATTTCCGCGCCCTTGCGGCCGATGACGATACCCGGACGCGCGGTGCGGATCAGGAAGCGCAGCTTGTTGCCCGGGCGCTCGATTTCCACCGAGCTCACGCCGGCAGCCTTGAGCTTTTCGCGCAGCTCAGCCTTGAGCTTCACGTCTTCGACCAGGAGCTTGTCATAGTCGCGCTCTGAGAACCAGCGCGAGCGCCATGGCTTGTTTACTCCCAGCCGGAATCCATAAGGGTGGACTTTCTGTCCCATACTTTTTTCCTCAAACCTCTCTGCATTTCCAGGGTTGCAGCGCCCTTGTTCCTTTTTTCGAAGGTCGCCACTCCCTGATGGTCGCGTCGACTTTGCTGCCAGGTTTCGATTTGCATCGAACCCTGGAAATGGTTCGGCCTACTTGTTGGCCTTTTTCTTCGTTGCTGCAACCGGCTTCTTCGCCGCTGATTTCTTTGCCGTCCTCGAAACTGTTTTCTTCGCGGCCGTCTTCTTGGTCGACTTCACAGCCGTATCCGGCTCGTCAGCCTTGGTCACCAGGTGCGAATGTCCGCCATCGCGCTCGGCCACCGACAAAATGATGTGCGTCAGCCTGCGCTGGTAGCGATATGCACGTCCCATCGGAGCAGGACGAATCCTCTTCATGCGCGGGCCGTCGTTGGCTATCGCCAGCTTCACGTAGAGGTTGTCCACGTCCAGATCAATCCCCTGCTCGCCCGACACGTACTTGGCGTTGTCCACGGCCGAAGTCAGAAGCTTGTGAATCACCGGAGCAATGCGCTTCTTGGTGAACTGCGCCGTCTCCAGCGCTTCCTGAACGCCCCGGCCCTTGATCAGATCCAGCACCAGCCGCGCCTTCTGCGGCGACACCCGCTGAAACTTCGCTTCGGCCCGGTATTCTTTTGTCTCGACTGCCATTGGTCTCTTCCTCAAATTCGCTGGCGCAAATTGCGCCAAATCTCAACTACCGCGGTCCAGCCGGCTTCGCCGTGGCTTCCGCCGCCTTCGATCCGCCGGTGTGCCCCTTGAACGTGCGCGTGGGAGCAAATTCACCCAGCTTGTGCCCTACCATGTTCTCGGTCACGTACACCGGAACGAACTTTTTGCCGTTGTGCACGGCGATCGTGTGTCCCACAAACTCCGGGAAGATCGTCGAGCGCCGCGACCAGGTCTTCACGACCTTCTTATCGTTGGCCGCGTTGAGCACCTCGATCTTCGTCGTAAGGTGCGCATCCACAAACGGGCCCTTTTTCGTCGAACGTGCCATATACCCTCAGCTCCTCTACTTCGCCCGGCGGCTGATGATGAACGCATCGGTCCGCTTGTTGTTACGTGTCTTGTATCCGCGTGTCGGCTGGCCCCACGGAGTCACAGGGTGACGGCCGCCAGAGGTCTTGCCCTCACCGCCGCCATGCGGGTGATCCACAGGATTCATGGTGACGCCGCGGTTGGTTGGACGAATGCCCTTCCAGCGGTTGCGTCCCGCCTTGCCGATCGACACGTTCTCGTGATCGGTATTGCCCACCTGTCCAACCGTCGCCAGGCACTCAACCAGCACTTTGCGCGTTTCACCGGAAGGCAGCTTCAGCAGCGCGTAGTCGCCTTCTTTGGCTACCAACTGCGCCTGCGCACCGGCTGAACGCGCCATCTGCGCGCCCTTGCCCGGTCGCAACTCAATGGCGTGCACCGTGGTGCCGGCAGGAATGTTCTTCAGCGGCAACGCATTGCCAATAAGAATGTCGGCCTCGGGACCGGAACTCACGGTCGCCCCAACCTTCAATCCCACAGGCTGCAGAATGTACCGCTTTTCACCGTCAGCGTAATGCACCAGCGCGATGCGCGCCGAGCGGTTCGGATCGTACTCAATGGTCGCCACCTTGCCCGGAACTCCGAACTTATCGCGCTTGAAGTCGATCAGCCGGATCTTCTGCTTGTGTCCGCCGCCATGGTGCCGAATCGTCAGATCGCCCGTGTTGCGCCGTCCGCCAGTACGCTTGCGCACTGCCAGCAGGGGCTTGTGCGGCTTGTCCGTCGTCAGGTCGTCATTGACCAGCGTAGTCTGAAAGCGCAACGTCGGCGTAATCGGTCTGTATGTCTTGATAGCCATCGTCTTATGTCCTGGAGCGCCTGCGCCTGACTTCTGCGCCGCTCTCCCCGTTTCTCCGGAGCCTCTTTAATTCACCGGCTCCGATATTCCTACTTGGCAAACTGTGCACTCTGAACTTTGCTGATCACTGTTCACTGACCACCGTTCACTCGCTTACAGGTTGCTCACGTACTCCGGCAGCTTCTCGCCGGCCTTCAGCCTGACGTAAGCCTTCTTCCAGTCGGGTCGGAACCCTGCGAACTTTCCGCGGCGGCGTTCTTTGCCCACCACATTCGCAGTTCGCACCGCGGCTACTTTCACCTTAAAGAGAGCCTCGACTGCCTGCTTCACTTCAGTCTTTGAAGCATCCGGAGCCACGTCAAACACCAGCGTGCCCTCGGTTTCCTTTACGCTCAAGCCCTTTTCCGTAATCAACGGCCGGCGAATCACTGTATAAAGACTAGCCATTACGCGGCCTCCGTCTGCGCAGCGCTGCGCTTAGATACGGTCTTCACGAGAGAATCCGTCAACTGCTCGATCGCGGCCTTGGAGAAGATCGCCCGCTCATACCGCAGCAGATCGTAAGGATGCACTTCGTTGTTGAGAACGAGCTCGACACCCTTTAAATTGCGCGCACCCAGGATCAGCGACTGCGAAAGCGTCTTGCCGTTCTCGACCAGCAGCGCCGTACGGGTTACAGCCAGCTTGTCCAGCGCCTGGCGATAGAGCTTGGTCTTGCCCTCTTTGATTTCCAGCGTGTCGACCACGGTGAGCTTGCCGTCGGCCAGCTTCGAGGCCAGAGCCGAACGCAGCGCACCCTGCAGCTTCTTTCGCGGGAACGCATAGTCGTAGCTGCGCGGCTGCGGTCCATGCACGGTGTAACCATGCCGCCACAACGGCGACCGGACCGAGCCGATACGAGCGCGACCGGTGCCCTTCTGCTTCCACAGCTTCTTGCCGGAACCGGAGACCTCAGTGCGGCTCTTGGTCTTGTGCGTGCCCTGGCGCACGGAAGCGCGATAATGTTTCACCGCTTCCCAAAGCAGAGCCTCGTTCACTTGGCCATACACCGAATCGGCCAGTTCGAGCGAGCCTACCTTTTCGCCGTTCAGATTTACAACATCTACGTTTGCCATCTTCTTCTTCTTCCGCCGGACTATCCCGTCCGACTCGAAAACTCATGCGCCGTAAGGCGCGATCACCCACACCGGAGGTGCTTACTTGCGCTTTGCGGTTGCCTTCTTCGAAGCCTTCAATGGATCGACCGTGGTCGAGCCTGCGAAACCACGACGCTCGCGCGGCGGAGTCTTGGCCTTCGAAATTAGAACGTATCCTTCACGCGATCCTGGAACCGCACCTTCAACCATCAGCAAGTTCTCTTCCAGATCAATGCCGCGAATGCGAAGATTGCGAACCGTGATCTGAGCCGCGCCCATGTGTCCGGGCATGCGCTGCCCCGGAAACACGCGGGACGGAAAGCTGGATGCACCGATCGAACCCTGCACCTGGAACATGTGTCCGTGCGACTTCGGTCCGCCGCCAAACTTGTGCCGGCGAACGACGCCAGCAAATCCGCGGCCCTTCGAAGTTCCGATCACATCCACAAACTTCGCATCCTGGAAGATATCCACCAGCACGCGGTCGCCAGCCTTGGTTTCGACTTCGCCTTCCGGGGAAGCTTCCACGTCGACTTCCTTGATCAGTTTCACGGGCGGCGCTTCGGTCTTCGCAAAGTGGCCAGCCTGCGGCTTGGTTACGTTCTTGGTCTTGATGAACTCCACCAGGCCGATTTGCGCGGCGTCGTAGCCGTCCCTGGCCAGTGTCTTCAACTGCGTGATCACGCAAGGTCCAGCCTGCAACACCGTAATCGGGTGCACATCGCCCTTTTCGTCGAAGACCTGCGTCATGCCGATCTTTTTTCCCAGAATCCCTGTGACTGCCATATCTTCCTCACCTCATCATGCAGAGCGTTGAACCCTGCACTGCCGGAACTGAACCAGTTCTCAGTTATCAGCTTTCAGTTGTCAGTACTCTGATCACTGACCACTGTTCACTGTCCACTTACTTCTCAAACGCCTTGATCTCGACGTCCACGCCTGCCGGGAGATCGAGCTTCATCAGCGCGTCCACGGTCTGTTGCGTCGGCTCAAGAATGTCGATCAGCCGCTTGTGCGTACGGATCTCGAACGCCTCGCGCGACTTTTTGTCCACGTGCGGCGAACGCAGCACGCAATACTTGTTCTTGATCGTCGGCAACGGAATCGGACCCGCAACCGTTGCTCCGGTGCGCTTGGCCGTCTCCACAATCTCGCCGGTCGAGGTATCCAGCACGCGATAGTCGTATGCCTTCAACCGAATTCGAATCCTTTGACCTACCATTTGGCTTCCCTTCGGCGAAGCCAGTGAACCGGTGAACGAGTGAAAAAGTGAACCGCCAGCAACTTGCCGATTCTCTCTTTCACTCCTTAACTAATTCACCGCTTCACTTCTTCACCCGCTACTTGATAATTTCCGAAATCGCGCCCGCGCCTACCGTGCGTCCGCCTTCGCGGATGGCAAACCGCAGACCCTTTTCCATGGCTACCGGTGTAATCA
>Ga0209004_1000049_pt1 | contig 34029 bp, 35 predicted proteins | sample TexAe_RefH0_M1_FD_187948 | JGI IMG/M metagenome (GOLD analysis project Ga0209004, IMG submission 187948) | Forest soil microbial communities from Davy Crockett National Forest, Groveton, Texas, USA - Texas A ecozone_RefH0_M1 (SPAdes) (version 2) | ecosystem: Environmental > Terrestrial > Soil >... | reverse complement strand
GGATCGACAGGCGCGGCGGAAGCTGTGCTTATGGCGATGCGCGTCACGGGCCGTCACAAGGCGGTTGTCGCGTCAACCGTGCATCCGGAGTATCGCGAAGTGCTCCACACCTACCTGCGCGTTCGCGACCTGCCGACATCGGAGATTAGCTACGTTGCCGAGACGGGGCGCGTGGATCTCGAAAAGCTGACTGCAGCCGTAACCGAAGAGACCGCTGCGGTGCTGGTGCAGAGCCCCAACTTCTTCGGCGTCATTGAAGACATTCCAGCCATCGCCGAAATCGCGCACAAGAAAGGTGCGCTGCTGATTGTGTCGATCGCCGAAGCAGTTTCGCTGGGCGTGGTTCGGCCGCCGGTCGAAGCCGACATCGTCAGCATGGAGGCGCAGTCGTTCGGCGTTGCGCTCAGTTATGGGGGCCCGTTCTGTGGCGTCATCGCAGCGAAGGAGCAGTTCCTGCGCCAGATGCCCGGCCGCCTTGCTGGCCAGACCGTCGACGGCAATGGGAACCGTGGGTTCGTTTTGACACTATCGACGCGCGAGCAGCACATCCGCCGCGAAAAGGCGACGTCGAATATCTGCACGAATCAAGCATTAGTCGCACTGATGGCGACGATATTCCTGACGGTTTACGGCAAAGAGGGAATCCGCGAATTGGCGGAGCACAACCTTGCGAAGGCGGACTACGCTGCGAAGGCACTCAGCGCGCAGCCGGGCGCCAAACTGCTGTTCAAAGGCGCTCCACGCTTCCATGAATTTGTTTTGCAAACGCAGGAGTCGCCTGCGCAGTGGAGCCAGCGGCTGATGGACGAGAAAATCGTTGGCGGCATCGATTTGAGCCGCTGGTATCCCGAACTGAAAAATGCAACGCTCTGGTGCGCAACGGAAGTGATGGCCCGTGCAACGATTGACCTCGCGGCAAAAGTGCTGGCGGCCGCTCCGGTGGAGGCATAGGTATGCCTATTGCTGAAGAAACAACGCTCTTCGGCTTTCGCGTCGGGTGTTGGAAATTTTCGCGATCGGTATTGCACCGCTTTGTAACAGGGCACGACTTCAGTCGTGCCGAATTTGATCCAAAAAGGAGTGGGCTTTAGCCCCTGTCATGGCACGTCCCAGCCGCAACTCGTCGCCGCAAGACATCCTATCCGGGGAGCGCACATTCTTCGCAACGACGAAGACGAGCATGGGTCGAAGGCTTCTTCAATCGGAGCGCAACGCTGGGCTTTTGATCGATGTGCTGCGGACTCTTGTTGCAGAGCATGCGTTCGCTCTGAGCGATTTCGTAATCATGCCCGATCACGTGCACCTGCTGTTGACGGTAGCCGAAGGCGTGACCATCGAGAAAGCCATGCAATTGGTCAAGGGAAGATTTTCGTATCGGCTATCGCATGAGTTCGGGCACAAAGGTGAGGTGTGGCAGCGCGGGTTTTCAGAAGTCCAGGTATTGAGTTCATCGAGTTTTGAATCGCACCACGAATACATTGCACAGAACCCCGTAAAGGCGGGGCTGGCGGTCGCGCCAGATGAATATCCGTTTTGCTTTCGGTTCTTGGCGAAGAAGAAGCAAGTGGCAAGCAGTTGCAGGGGCTAAAGCCCAACTGCGTAGCGTCTTTTCGGCACGACTCAAGTCGTGCCCTGTTACAAAGCGAAAACAGGACTGTTAGAAAGCGAAAACAGGACTGTTAGAAAGCGGAAACAGGACTGTTACAAAGCGAAAACAGGACTGTTACAAAGCGAAAACAGGACTGTTACAAAGCGAAAACAGGACTGTTACAAAGCGGAAATAGGACTGTCGAGATCAGAGGCACACAAATATGGAAACAACGGAAACGCAGATCAATCGCAGCATCGGGAAGGTTCGTCCTCACCAGACGCAGAACGAGGGCCTTGTCTTCGAGAAGTCCTCTCCGGGCAAAAAGGCTTACAAGCTGCCGCCACTCGACGTGCCTGAAGTTGACGCCGCGGCGCTGCTTGGCGATGCGCATCGCAAGACGCCGGGCCTGCTGCCGGAACTCAGCGAGATCGAAATCATCCGCCACTTCACGCGGCTCTCCACATGGAACTACGCCATTGATCTCGGCATGTATCCGCTTGGCTCCTGCACGATGAAGTACAACCCGCGCGTGAACGAGTTTGTCTCTCGCATCGAAGGCCTGGCCGAAGCGCATCCGTACCGGCCTGAATCGCTCGCGCAGGGAGTGCTCGAAATCATCGACCTGCTGCAGCGCTGCCTCATCGAAATTACCGGCATGGACACCATCACGCTGCAGCCCGCGGCCGGCGCGCATGGCGAGTTCACCGGCATCCTTCTCGTCCGTGCATGGCATGAGTCACAGGGCAACGCGCGCCGCAAGATCATCATTCCCGACTCGGCGCACGGCACCAATCCCGCCACTGCCGCCATCTGCGGCTACCAGGTCGAAAACCTCAAGTCCAACGCGGACGGGGGCATCGATCTTGAAGCTCTCACCCGCCAGGTAGACGAAGATACCGCTGCGCTGATGCTCACGAATCCTTCAACGCTGGGCGTTTTCGAAAACGAGATTCACAAGATCGCCGACATTCTTCATGCCAAGGGTGCGCTCCTCTATATGGATGGCGCCAACATGAACGCGCTGGTGGGCAAGGTGCGGCCCGGCGACTTCGGCGTAGACGTGATGCACCTGAACCTGCACAAGACGTTTTCGACTCCGCATGGCGGCGGCGGACCCGGCTCAGGCCCCGTTGCGTGCAAGAAGTTCCTCGAGCCATTCTTGCCGACTCCAGTACTCGTCCGAGATAAGAACGGAATGAAGCACTGGAATTACGATCGGCCGCAGTCTGTCGGCCGCGTGCGCGCCTTCTACGGCAATACCGGCATGTTCATTCGCGCCCTGGCCTACATCCTTGCCAACGGCCCTGACGGTCTCCGCCAGACCACGGAAGACGCGGTGCTGAACGCCAACTACATCCGCAAGAATCTTGAAGACCTCTACGAGCTTCCGTACAAAACGCCATCGATGCACGAGGTTGTCTTCTCGGACAAAAAGCAGGCGGCAAAGGGTGTGAAAACCGGTGACATCGCCAAGCGGCTCATCGACTACGGCTTCCATCCCTACACGGTCAGCTTCCCGCTTATCGTGCATGGAGCGCTGATGATCGAGCCCACAGAAAGCGAATCGCTTGAAGAACTCGATCTCTTCATCAACGCGATGCGTTCGATTGCGAAGGAAGTCGACGAGAATCCGGAAGTTGTCAAGACCGCTCCGCACTCGACCCGTGTCTCGCGGCTCGACGAAGTCCAGGCCGCACGCAAGCCGATCCTGCGCTGGCGGCCATCGTAATAAGAGGCGGAGTCATCCGGTCGTCAAAGTATGAGGCACGCGAAATCATCTGTTGCTTCGGCTCTTGCACAGGACCATCGCGCAGGTGGTTCCGCAGGTTTGTCTTGCTCGGAACTTAACTTCGATCGGACAGAGAAGAAAGCAGGGAAGGATCTCTGTTAGGGCAGTCTCGCTCTGCTTGAGGCGCGGGTAAATTGCCACTTTGGGTCGGGACAAAGCCAAGGTTATTTCAGGAATTACCGAAGTTGCACGACGCTTAGGGCCGTTTGGGAACACACGTGGACCAATGGCGATTGAGGGTATCCGGGACTTAGGATTTACGGCGCGGTGTCGGGGGACTTAACAGCTTCAATTGCCCCGGCCGTTCAATGCATTCTGGATCATACGGAGAACGTACGTCTAAGTACCGTGATTGGCTGCAAGTAGCGTGATTGCTGCAGGATTTTCAGATCGGAAGGTAACTGTACAGCATGTGACTTTTCGCCTCCTTTCGGTTACTGCAAGGAGCGACAAGCAGGTCCTTATGTGTCACATTCCCATTGCTTTTCGCAGCGCATAAATCGGATAATCGATTCTCCCAGGGTGTTGAATGCAGATTCGGACGCAGGGGCGTCTGGCAGGCGGAGATGGCTGCGATCCCCCGGTATCAACTGTGCCATCCGATTCCGGCGAGTTGAGATTTCCAGAGGGCCGGCGCGATTTTCCTGAAGCAGGAATAAGTGGATGTGAACGTTCCGCGAAATCCTAATGACCGCGGGGACGCCAAGTGGAGGTCAACGATGAAATTAGTTCGTGATGAAGCCGGACAGACGCTCGTATTTACGGCGCTGCTGATGTGCTGCCTGATGGGATTCATGGCTTTGGCGATTGACATGGGCGTGCTCTTCCGCACACAACGCAGGCTGCAGGTCGCAGCCGATTCTGCCGCTGTTGCTGCCGCGCTTGCCGACCATTACGTCATGACAGTGACCGGCTGCGGCACCGGTGTAAGCAGCATCGATTGCGCGGCGTACAAGGCCGCCAACGATAACGGCGTGACCAACACGGGGAGCATAACCGTCAATAATCCTCCGTCGTATGGAAGCCACTCGGGAACGGAGTACATCGAAGTCATCATCGGGCAGTCCAATCCAACCTTCTTCATGGCAACGTTCAACGCCCTGATGCCGGGAGGCTCCTCCAATTCCAGTTCGATGACCGTGGGTGCCCGCGCCGTCGCCGGCATCGTCCCTAGCCAGCTTTGCGCTTATGCCCTCAGCAAGACCGCGGAGGGCGCGGTCGAAGTTCAAGGATCCGCTCAAATCGATACGCCGGGCTGCGTCCTGCAGATCGACTCCAATAACGCAGCGGCTCTCTGCACGACAGGTGGTGCCTCGGTCAATGACGCCGCTGGAATTCGAATCGTGGGCGCGCAGTCGCCATCGGGCCCTTGCAATGGCACACAGACGAATACCTCGACGGGCGCCAATTATGTCGGGGACCCCTTCGCAGGCCTGCCGTCCCCGACTTGTATCCCCGGGACTAACGTAAGCACAGCTACGACAATCAACAGCACGACAACACTGCCATCGCAGGTTCAACCCGTCGGCAGCGGATCGAGCGGCGCTACCGTGACCTGCTTCAGCAACGCCGCGACGATTGCAGGCGGCACCACACTTGGGACCGCCGGTGGAAATCAAATCTTCGTATTCGAAAATGGCCTGGATATGGGGGGATCCGGAAGCGGGCAAATCACGATCAACGGGACGATTATGATTCAGAACGGGAACTACACGCAGGAGAATACCGCGCTTACGATTGATGCCCCGACCAGCGGGACCTACAATGCAATCGCGATTTGGGTGCCCGCGAGCAACACTTCGGTCAGCTGCGATAGCTCGATCAGTTCGTTTAAAGGGGATTCCGCACCCGGGGGAGCCTGCCTCCAGATTCAATTTGGTTCCGGAGGGACGAGCAGTCTCGATGGCATGATCTATGCACCGGGCGCCCAACTCTATTTGCAGGACCATGGCGGAGCCGCACTTGTCACGACGGTCATTGCCAACGAAATCTTCGATAAGGCCTCAACGTTCACAATCACGAATTACAACGTTGTGCATGGCGCTACGTCTCCGCTGACGAACGTGGCGTTGGTGGAGTAAGGAGTCCGCGAATGATCAACATCAATAGATCGACGTTTCGTTGGACCAAGTTGCCCCTGTGCGGTGAGGCCGGTTCAGCGCTGGTTGAGACCGCACTCACTGTTCCCATACTCATTGCTATGCTGTTGGGTGCAGTGGATATCGGCCAGGTCGCCTATGCATCCATTGAGACGGCCAATGCAGCGCGTGCAGGGGTACAGTATGCAGCCATGAACGGCGGCGGCTACAACGACACTGCCGGCATCACGACTGCGGCCGAAAATGACGCCTACGACACCTATACGCCCCACCCGACCAGCTTTGCCGTCAGTTCTTCCAGCTCCTGCAGTTGCTCCGATGCAAGCGCCTGCACCAACACGAGCGGCGTTTACAGTTGTGGTGGGACGGCCAAGCCGATCGTCAAGGTTACGGTCCAAACCACGGCGACCTTCCATGCGTTGATCAATTACAACGTTCGACCTTACTTTTCTTCTAGCCCGACGTTCACGCTGCATGGGCTCGCAGTGCAAGAGGTGCTGGAATGATCCAAGCAAAGACGGCAGGCCCGGCAGATATCTCAATCCGCAGTAGCATCAAGAGACTCTTCCCAGGGCGTGAGGAGGGCGGTTCTCTAGTGGAGATGGCGCTGGTCTCTGCTCTCGTTTACCTTCCCTTGATCTTTGGCATCTTCGAGTTTTCGTACGGTTTGTACGCTTATACCTACGTGTCCCAAGTGGCCCGCCAGGCTAGCCGCTATGCGTCGGTCCGCGGAGTTGAATCGTGCTCCATCGCGTCGGCGTTTCCGGATTGCAATCTCGGACCCAGCGGGGGCACCAATCCAACCACAACGTCAGGGAGCACCAGCCTCCAGACGTATGTCAAGAACAAGGCCTTCGCGGGCCTTAGCACCAGCAACCTAACCGTTACCGCGAAATGGTGGCAAGCAGCCGTAGGCCCCGGAACCGGCGCATTCTCGACAACCACCTGGGGCACACAATGTACCACCACTGACGCCAACGGCAACGCCTGCAATACGCCGGGCGATGCCGTGAGTGTGACGGTTACTTATGCCTTTCCCCTCAACATTCCGTTCTGGAAGAACTCGACGCTCAATCTCTCCAGTACCTCGCAGATGATCATCAACGAGTAATTTGCAAAACCGGCACTCCATTTCTGCAAAACAGTCGATCAATGGCCGGTTTTGGAGTTCCCGGCATTTTTCCCTTGAATTCTTCCCTCCCAAAGACGATGTTTACACTTAAATTAGGTAACGTACCAGAGGTAACTTTCACATTTATTACCTCTATGCGCGATGGTCACAGCCTGTAAGCGCCTAAGTAATTAACCTATTAGTGGCATTGTTCCCCTTCTGAAAGAAGCAGAAAGTGTCTCCATCGGGCAATTTTGGAGAGACAGGGTCCTATGACCCGGTAACGCCCCCCCCAGAAGCCTGGTTTGCAGCGGAACGTTAATCGGTACCCTCTGGCCGATCAATCTCCGAAGGTGTGACCGCACGCGAACGAAATGGTCGAGTGCACTGGAGGTCTTTGATGAAGCTTCTGCGAAAAATGAGCCGGCTAAAGTCGGAATTCCTTAAGAGGAGACTCCGCAATGAAGAGGGTCAAACTCTGATTTTCACAGCATTGTGCATGACTATGCTATTGGGCTTTATGGCCTTAGCAATGGACGTGGGTCTCATGTTCAACGCTCGTCACCGGGTACAGACCGCTGCCGACGCCGCCGCCATTGCCGGTGCGATTGAATTGGGTTACTACGGCTCGACTGGTAGCGGTACCGCAAACAACGTCGCGATCGCTGCTAGACGGGCTGCCGGATTAAACGGCATTACAGACACAACCAATCAAGTTGCGGTCAACCTCAGTCCAACTGACGGTTACCACACCGGCTCAGGTTTTGTAGAGGTCATCGTCAATCAACCTAATCCCACATTTTTCATGGGTATGTTTGGCCATCCCACAATGAATGTTGGAGCAAGAGCAGTTGGCGGTATTCCGCCCAGTGCTACCTGCATGTACATTTTGGACAACAATCCAAGCGATACTGATGTCCTCTATACGAAGAAGACCATCACTGCCCTTAATTGTGGCGTGCAGGTGAATTCGCCGAATCCAAATGCGGTTTGCTTGCATGGTTCTGGCACGATCGATAGTGATTACCTTCATATTGTTGGAGGGCTGGATACGGGTGGGGGCTGCAAAGCAAGCAAGAACGCGCCGATGCAAACGGGTGTGGCTCCGGTCTCGGATCCCTTCAACAATCTCGAAGGGCCGATTCCAGCTAGTGCTTGTACGACAGGCAGTGGGGGTAACACCACTTCGGCAACTTCGATTTCATCGCTTTCGCAGTTACCGACACCCAAAGCCAATCCAGACGGAATCCCCAGCGACCAGGTTTATTGTTTCAGCGGAACGAATGTCTCGCTGGACGGAGGGTCAACGGCACTGACTCTTGGACCCGGGATATATGTGTTTGAACATGGCGTAACTGCGGGTTACGTCACGATAAACGGCGGAACTTTAGACAGTGCTGGTGGAGTTTTCAGTCAAACGACGGGCGCCAATTCAATCCTGACGATTACTGCCCCCACGAGTGGTGGTATCTATGACGGTATTGCCATCATGCAACCCTCAATAAACACCACGACAGGTAGTACGCCACCAACGCTTTCGGTTCAGTTTGGGAATAGCACTCAGGTGCTAAAGGGCATCATCTACGCACCAACCTCAGTAGTTACGCTTCATGATAACGGCGGAAAGGACTGGACAGCCGGCGCAATCATTGCGTGGCAGTTAACCACTACTGACAACATGACCATCACGGACAACTACAACTACGCAAATCCAAGTACCACGCCTCTAAAAAAGATTACGTTGGTGGAGTAAGGAGAGCCCATGAAGATATTTCACGCAGAAAGCGGACAGGCACTCGTAGAAGCAGCATTTTCTCTACCGTTGATGCTTGGGATGCTCTTTGGCATGGCGGAACTCGGCAAGTTGATCTACTGTGCCATCGAAGTAACAAACGCTGCTAGAGCCGCCGCACAGTATGCGGCCATGAACGGTGGAGCATTCTCTACCACGGACGGTAGTGGACTGGATAAGACCGGAATGCTGAACGCCGCTCAGGGAGATTCAGGGAATCTAGGAACCTCTGTATCATTTCCTACTACGCCATCCTATTCCTGTGCTTGCTCGGACGGGAGTGCCAGTTATAGCTGCAATGTAAGTGGCAGCTATCCCTCAGGGTGTTCATCATCGCACCTGATTGTGACCGTCACGGTCATTACACAAGGCATCTTTACACCAGACATCAAGGTCCCCGGTCTTCCAACATCCTATACTCTGCAAGGTCGCTCCATTGAGGAGGTATTACAATGAACCGGCTCCGGCTGAAGAATGAAGAAGGTTCCTCCATTGTGGAGTTCGCCATCGTTGGCTCAGTGTTGCTTACAGTCATGATTGGCGTTGTCCAGGTTTCATTTGCATTTTACGTCTTCAACTATGTGTCCGACGCCGCAAGGATCGCTACTCGGTACGCGGTTGTTCGTGGACCGGATTCTTGTTCGCTGGATACGGTTGCCGACCCTAATTGCAATATGAATCCGACTAAAATCACGTCCACTACCGACGACACGAAAAATCCGTTAATGGCTTATCTAGTCTCTCAGGGTTATCCGGGGATAAATCCTGCGAACATGTCTGTCAGTGCTACTTGGCTGATTGCAAGTCAGAATGGAAGCGGTGCCACGACTTGGGCAACTACACCCACATGTGCTACGACAAACCTGGACGCCGATGGCCTCTACTGTAATGCAGTGGGGAATGCGGTGAAGGTGGTCGTGACATACAACTTCCCGCTCAATGTGCCGTTCTGGAAAAGTGCGACAATCCCCGTCAGTAGCACTTCTCAGATGGTGATTTCGGAATAGACAATCTCGGCTTTTGGATTGTTTGCAATGTTTAGGTTCGTTGAAGAATCGAAGAGCCCTTTCTCCCGAAAGACCTCTTGTTTTCCCACCGACAACACAAAGGTCACAACGTAACCTGCACAATTAAAGGCCGGGTTGACAGGGTCGCAATAAATTCATCTTGTCTGTAGCGCTCCATGCATATGACTACGTCACAGATGCTGCGCGCGAGGGCGGCTGGTTGGGCCATCGTGCGAGACGCAAGAACTCCTGGCCGCAGGGCTCAATGGGGAACTTGCATGCCTTGCCTGGGGGCAAGTCTTGGGCCAGCAAAATGGGTACTTTGCATTACGTTAGGGGTCTGCGCCTCTTTATGGGTGGGACTTAAGTAACCTAAAAGTACTCAAATCAGCTTGCTGCGCGATGTGCCACTTCATAGAATCGACACCAGTTCTCATCCGGGATCTCTCAATCGAGCTTTGCTCAAGCGCCTTGCTGCCTGTCTTGAGGGCGCCGGGGGAATGGTTGTTCGAACTTCACATCGGCCACGGGCCGGGAGAAGGAAGCTATGAAGAAATTTCGCAATGAAGACGGTCAAACCCCTCGTGCTTTCAGCATTTTGCCTGCGTTTCGACTGTGCAGCGGAGGTTCTTCGATGAAATGGTTGCGTGACGAAAGAGGCCAGGTTCTGGCGTTGACCATCTTTTCTGTGACGGTGCTGATGGGCGCCCTTGGTCTTGCCATTGATGTTGGCGTACTGTTTCACGCCAAGCGGAACATGCAGACAGTTGCGGACGCTGCCGCGATGGCGGGAGCCACGGAGCTCTACTACTACGGCTCAAATACGGCGAATGTGACGACAGAGGTGGGGAACGCGGCGAAGGCTGCGGCGAAGGCCAATGGAGTTGACAGTACGGTCAGCGGCAACACCGTGCTGGTGACGATTGGAGTGACTCTACCCGGTGGAGAAGTATGCTCATCGTGCGTGGAAGCCCAGGTGGCAATGCCTACGCCGACGATCTTCATGCAAACGATGAGCAGGTTGTGGAAGCTCAACGGCAGCAACAACTTCAGCTCGGTCAATGTATCTGCGATGGCAGTAGCGGGCGGACCGGGCGTTTCAAACAACTGCATGTACGTCATGGACCCCACAGACTCGGATACGCTCGGGATCCACGGCTCCGGTGACATCAATGCGGCGGGTTGCGGCGTCTATGTGAACTCGAACAACCCGGCTGCTCTGTGCGTAACGGGAAGCGCGGGCAAGTCTACCCTGGCCGACATTGACGTTGTTGGAGGCCAGGACAGCCATGGCGGGTGCGGAGGATCTCCAGGTACATTTCCCACGAACCTTGGTGCCCCGGCGCAAACCCCTGCGATCGCCAACCTGGTTCCTACGAATCCGGCGGCCAACTGCTCATCGGTAACGGATCTGAGTAGCTCGGGCGGAACACTCAGTGGCTCCGTCAACTCAGGTGGCAAGGAGGGAACCTATTACTGCTATACCGACTCGGCGATGAGTCATGGTTCAGTCACCCCGGTGACTATATCGGGTGCAACGATGGGACCCGGCATTTACGTCTTCGAGAGCGGCGTCACCATCACGGGCAACGACACGATTGGAGTTGGTTCCGGGACCGGCACAAGCGCCCAGACAAATTCCGGCGGCGGTGCGACCATCGTGGTTAGCGGGACCAACAGCCAGCTGAACATGGATACCGCATCTCAAGTCACCATCTGGGCCCCCAACGATACGGTTGAATACAACTCGGTTGCGGTCTACCAGCCATTATCGGATGCGCAGCCCATGCTGCTTTCCTTCGGCAGCAGCACGTCAATTTTTATGGGAACCGTCTATGCCCCGTCCTCGACTGTAACCCTCCATGATGAAGGAGGCGGCGGAGTGACTGCGACGAATCTCGTAGTGGGTCAAATATATGTAAATGGCACGGTAAACCTATCCAACTACAGCACATACAACCCGAACACCACGCCTTTCAAGTTCATCACGATGGTCGAGTAGGAGCGAGAGAAAATGATCATGAAAACCTTCAGACGCTTTAGAAGCTCAGAGGCGCATCGACTCGACGAAGAAGGATCCGCTCTGGTGGAGCTGGCACTCTCGTTGCCGATGCTGTGCCTCATCCTGTTGGGCGCGGCCGAGTTTGCCAGGGTCGCTTATGCGTCTATTGAGGTGACGAATGCGGCCCACGCAGCGGCCATATATGCCGCTTCCCGGTCAGGGACGACAACTGACTATACCAATACGAGCGGAACCTATTCGGGCGGCATCGTAAATGCAGCCACTGCCGACGCGCACGTCAGCTGTGGCGGGAGTCCGATTTCGGTGACAGACGTGGCCCTAAGCTGCACTTGCACCAATCCGGCATACACCCCCGCGAACTGTTCAGACAATCAGACTTGCTACACCAACAACAGTGGAATGATCACGACTGTGACCGTCACGACGCAGTGCACATTCAGCCCCCTGATTAGTACAAGAGAGGCCGGACTTATCGGAGTCAACGGGCCATTCAAGTTGTCGGGAAGATCGATTCAGGTGGTGTCAAACCAACAATGAACATCCAAGCTTTGTACAAGACAATTCGGCAAGGAACTGGGAAAAAATGCGTCGGCTTTGTCAGCGAGGACGGCGGCTCGCTGGTGGAGATGGCGGTCTGCTGCCTGGTTCTGCTTCCGGTATTGTTCGGGATCATCCAGCTTTCCATCGCGCTCTGCTGCTATCACTACGCCGGGGATGCGGCACGCGAGGCCAGCCGCTGGGCCATGGTCCGGGGAGCGAACTGCAACGGCTATTTTGGCTCGGCGTATTGCTCTCCGACTTCTGCCGGTTCAAACGGCGCAACGGCCGCGGACATCTCCGCGTATGTAAGGGGGCTGGGATACCCGTTTTCCGGCACTGTCACCACCGCGACCAAGTGGTGCGTCAATGGAGGCTCTACCCCCGCCACCTGGACGTCGTGTTCGACGACACAAACAAACAATCAAATCGGCAACCAGGTACAGGTGACGGTTTCGTATGCCTATCCACTGGTCATTCCGTTCATTAAGAACACCAACACGATCAATCTAGGCAGCATTTCCAGCATGACGATAGTGCAGTAGAGCAGTTTGGGGAGATTCCGGCTTCCTTGCAACCTGGTTGTTACCACTCGCAGACGGTGATCTCTGAATAGCCGGTGGTTCTCCGCAGATGATCATCGCTCAATAAGCTCAGCCGACCGTCAGAGAAAGGCTGCTTGTTCGGCACTCGACACGTCATTTCTACTGCTGAGGTTGGCCCCGCCACCTTGAGTTGGCGCCTGCGCATTTTGGCGGCCAATCGAAGGGCATTTTGACGCATTCCTCATGGCGTGATTTCCGAAATTCAGCCCTGCAATTCACATGCTATTCAGGCGTCCCCTTCGCCCTACACTCTAGGGTATGGCCACCTTGCCCGATCTCACCAGCCTAGACGCCGGCCTGCCCTCGAATATCGACGCCGAAAAGACCATCCTTGGCGCCATTCTGCTCGACAATGCCGCTCACTCCGAAGCAGCCGAACGGCTTGAGCCCGACGATTTCTCGCTGGACTCGCACAAGCGCATCTTCATGCGCATGTCCGAGCTGATGAATGAGCAGCGCGCTGTCGACATTGTGACCTTGTCGCACGAACTGGCCCGCGCCAAGGAGATCGAAGCGGTCGGTGGCGTGGCCTATCTGGCGTCGCTTACTGAGGGGCTGCCGATGCGGCCCGTCATCGAAGAATACATTCGCATCGTCAAGGACAAGAGCCTGCTGCGCAAGCTCATGCTGATCTGCTCGGCTGCCATTGCCCGCGCGGCCGATCAGAGCGAGACGGCGCTTGAAGTGATTGGCGCGGCCGAAACAGCTCTCCTCGAGGTGAGCGAAAAGGGCGTCACCGGCGGGCTGGAAGCGCTTGAGAACATTGTTGCCAACTCTTTCGGCAATATCGACAATCTCTACCGCAACAGCCGCACCGTCACCGGCCTCGAGACGGACTTTACCAAACTCGACGAGATGACCAGCGGTCTGCAAAAAGGCGAGCTCATCATCGTCGCCGCGCGGCCCTCGATGGGCAAGACCGCTTTCGCCATCAACATGGCGCAGAATGCGGCAGTGAACCACAACGCCACGGTGGCCGTCTTCAGCCTTGAAATGAACAAGGAATCGCTGTTGCGACGCATGCTTTCGTCCCAGGCCTGGGTGGATCAACGCAACCTGCAGACCGGCTTCATCCGCAAGGAAGACCACGACAAGCTGGTGCGCGGACTGGAGCAGTTGATCGAGTCGCGCATGTTTATCGACGACACCGCCGGCATTTCGCTGGCCGAGATGCGCGCCAAGGCACGCCGCCTGAGGCAGACCGTTGGCGCCCTTGATCTGGTCGTCGTCGACTACCTGCAACTGATGAGCGCGACGCTGCCCTCGGCGGGCGGCAAGCGCTACGAGAACCGCACGCAGGAAGTGTCTGCGATTTCACGCGGTTTGAAGGCGCTAGCCAAGGAAATGAACGTTCCGGTTGTCGCGCTTTCGCAGCTCTCGCGTGCCAGTGAGCGCCGCGGCGACGACAAGCGCCCCATGCTGAGCGATCTTCGCGAGTCGGGCTCGATTGAGCAGGACGCCGACGTGGTTGCCTTCATTCATCGCGAGGCATACTACAACCGCGACGAAGAGATGTCGGAGTCCGACAGGGCCAAGTCCGAGATCATTATCGCCAAGCAGCGCAACGGCCCCACCGGCACTGTCCATCTCAACTTCATCTCGCGGTTCACACGCTTCGAAAATCAAGACGTCACCCACGACGTTTGATCGTTCCGAGGTGCAGCAGATCGACATTCGACTTTGATGGCTGTCACAGTTCGTTAATCGTCAGCACCACTCTGCCGGCGATGAACTCGCCTGGCGAAGCCTCAGGGCTGATCTCGATCAGATCGACCGGGAAACTCATGTTCAGGGGCCGCAGCACCAGACGGGTGGAAACGAACTCGGCGTAGCGCAGTGTCAGGTGTGCACCATCGCGGATAGCGAAGAGGCTGGGACGGCCGGCGCGGTAAGGCGTCGGTAAGTTGTAATGACGGTCGATCACCGCGAGGGCATCGGGAAGAAGCAAAGGATCCATCGGCAGCGCATCCGAATGAGCGATGCGGATGGCGACAAATCTCTGCCATGTGCGCCGCGATGGAGGGGCCTTATGGCTTTAAGAAATGCAGAGATCCCGGGAGCAATGGGAGCATTTTCTGCACGGCAGAGTCTCGGATATACGGCTCAAAGAGCGCGGTAGTATGCGAGACCAGAGGAATGGAACTGGTCTCCTCAGCCTGCCTGAGCTGAACGTGGTGAGCGCCCAGTTGCAGCAGGTCCTCAGCTGCCATGTACTGAGCCGTCAGCATACGGTCGATGCCAGCCAATGAAAGCTGCCGCCGGGCATGAAGGAAGTTGGACAAATGCGACTTGCCGAATCCGGTCTGCCGCGCCAGGAGTGAAATGCTCAGAGTGCCGCGTTGAATCCTGCGCAGCAACTCCACACGAAGCCGTTCTTGCATCTGGGTAAAATTCATCTGTGGAAAGTCCGCTACCAGCCATGGAGACGGTCGGTCAGTGTTTTCTTTGAGCAAACCGATTTGCGTCTTTTCGGCTTCATTCTCTGGGTTCTTGTGCACATCCAACAGAACGAATGAAGAATCTTGCCTGGCTGCGTTGACGCAGAAGAAACGTCACACTACATTGGGTTCATTCCAGCTCGCACAGGTATGGGGAATTCTCGAGGATGCGGTTCATTCGCGCAATCGAACGAGGGTGGTAGAGCGGTTTCGAACCGCTTTAACCGCTTTCTTCGGTAAGGGATGAGCCCGTCGGGCGTGAGGTTGGCCTGATCTTCGGGATTCATTCGCAGGCGCCAAAGCAATGCGCCTTCGACCGGCCGGTCAGGCTGATTCCAGAATCTGCGCGCTCTTCACGATGACCTGCAAAGCACGAGCACAGACGGCGAACGCACACCAGGGCAGCAGAACCCTGAGTGCAGCCGCCTGGCTCCTTTCACCTCGCCAAACAGACGACAAAAAACTGAACGAGCGGGAGAAAGCGTTTATCTGGGGAATCTTTCATGGAAGTGTGCGTGCAAATAAAAATATGCGAAGGCTGCGGTTGCCTTTGGTACCGCGCCCTCACTCAAGGGACTGTCTATTGCAGTAAATGCGCAACAAAACTTGAGACGTTTCCGAGCCCTGAAACGCGAAAGCGACGAGGACGTCCGGTGAGAAAACGTCTGCTCGATATATGGGCAGTGGCGGCGGTATTGGGAGGTGAGCAGTGAGCGCAGCTCTCCAACTTCCGACCATCTGGGCAACGGGAAGCGTGATTCAGAAATGGCGGTCCGTCAGCGGCGTAGAGCCTCGCTCCGATCACGAAGCCGAATCATCTTCGGCGAATCAGAAGGCTGGATCGGTTCCCAATATCAGCGTGGCGTTCTATCGCAAGCACACTGAGAAAATGCTGCGGCGGTATCTGTATGCTTCAATGCTTGTCGGCCGCGCGCCCGCTATTCTTGGTGAGCCCATCGGGCGTGGGTGGGTGTCGAGCCGCAAGGTCAAGACATTTGAAGACGCCGTGATCTTTGTGCTCGATATCGAGCGTTGTCTCAAGAAACTTGGACCGCTCGATTGCACGATTCTCAGCCGCGTCGCCCTGCAGGAATACACGCATGCAGAAACCGCGGACATCCTCGGCGTGAGTACGCGAGCCGTCTCCTACAAATACCCTCTGGCGCTCGATCGCCTGACGGAACTGCTGTTGCAATCAGGGCTATTGATCCTTCCGCACTCATAATTTGCCGAGGCCCTGCAACAATGAAAAAGGGGAGCGCCGTCTGGCGTTCCCCTTTTTGCTGTCTGTAATTGCACAACAGTTCAGAATTTTCGCGACCACTCTTTCGGCCACCGCTCCACGATCACTTTCTTGTCGGTGAAGAATTCAACGGCATCGCGCCCCTGCGCATGCATCACACCGAAAAAGCTCCCCTTCCATCCCGAGAAGGGGAAGTACGCCATCGGTGCAGGCACGCCGATGTTGACGCCGACATTGCCTGTCGAAACTGAATTGCGGAACTTGCGCGCCGCGGCGCCGGACGAAGTGAAGATCGAGCTGGCGTTTCCGTAGACCGAGCGCTCAATCATCGCCACCGCCTCGTCCACCGTATCTGCGTGGACCACCGAAAGCACCGGGCCAAATATCTCCGTCTCCATCAGGGGACTTTGCGCCGGCAAACCATCCAGCACGGTTGGGCCCAGGAATGAGCCTGCGCCGTTCCCATTGGCGCGTCTTCCATCAACAATCGTCTTTGCGCCCTGATCGGCGCCCTGGCCAATCAGCGAAACGACGCGTTCGCGGCTGGCTTGCGTAATCACCGGGCCCATCTGGGTCGCAGGATCAAGCCCATTGCCGACTTTCAACGAGCTGGCCGCCGATGCGATCGCATCGCGGAACCAGTCTTTTGCATCGCCCACGGTTACCGTCACGCTGACGGCGAGACAGCGCTGTCCTGCGCACCCAAACGCCGAATCTGCAATGATCTTTGTCGTCGTCTCCTGATCAGCATCGGGCAGTACTACGACATGATTCTTGGCGCCGCCCTGGCACTGCACGCGCTTGCCGCTTGCCGATCCGCGGGCGTACACATGCTTCGCCACGGGCGTCGAGCCCACAAAACTCACCGCGCGCACCAGCGGGTGATCCAGCAGCGCATCGACCGCAGTCTTGCCGCCATTGACAAGGTTCACGACGCCGTCGGGCAGTCCCGTTTCCTGGATCAGTTCGAGAAGCCGCGCAGCAGAGAAGGGAACCCGGTCGCTAGGCTTGAGCACCACGGTGTTTCCGGTGGCAATGGCATAGGGCAAAAACCACAGCGGAATCATCAACGGAAAATTGAACGGCGTAATCACCGCACAAACGCCGAGCGGTTGCCTCACCATGATCTCGTCGATGCCCGGCGCCACATCTTCAAGCGAGTAGCCCTGCATCAGCACCGGCATTCCGCATGCGACTTCGACATTCTCAATGCCACGCCGAAGTTCGCCCTTCGATTCGGCCAGAGTCTTGCCATTTTCGATTGTGATCAGGCTGGCAAGTTGATCGAGATGCTCCTCGAGCAGCGCTTTCAACTTGAACAGGTATTGCACGCGATCGCTCACGGGCACGGTGCGCCACGATGCGAATGCGGTATGCGCCGCCTGCACTGCCGCATCGACTTCTGCAGCCGAACCGGCGGGGGAATTTCCCAGCGGCTCTCCGGTTGCAGGGTTCAGGAGTTCAATTCCGGCCGGACTTGTGGAGGTGACCCACTTGCCGCCAACCAAATTGTGAATTGAGGGGGAAGCGATAGCCGTCATGGGAGTTCACTGTAACGCAACAGGCGTAAAGACGGCAGCAGTAATTTGCAGGCCCTCAACCCACCAGCCCGGCCAGTCCTTGCAGCGAGCGAATTTCGTAATGGGCAGACTCCTTGTCGTGGCGGGAAAGGTACTTCAGCCGATCCTCGGGGACGATCGCGACCTCGTAGTGCGCGCCCGCCACCGCCCGCAGCGCCTCAATCGATTCCCACACCATGATGGTAATGAACTCAACCTCGTCTCCCTGGGCTTTCCGCAGCACAATGCCGCCTTTGTATCCGGGGACCTTGCTCAGTCCCGGCAACAGTTCTGGTTTCAGCATTGCCTCGTAGCCGTCGGCATCTTCGGGCTTGGTATATCCGTGCCAGATTCTCGCAATCATTGGCATCCCTCGCTGTTTCAGGGGTTCACTGCTCGGTCGGTTGTCCAGGACAGACTGCTATGACGCTCAAGAATACGCCAGATCGCGGCGGCCCGTCTGCTATTGTGGACGGTTCGGTCGCGTTCGCGCGGCGCTATCACGTAACTGTTTTTCGGAGGCAAAGACTCGATGCTGCTGATCGCTCGCCACTTTGGAATCGCCCTCATATTCTCAGTCTCGCTGGCCATTGCGCAACAGCCGGTTCCTCAGCCTACCACCGCATCCGATGCGCCCAGCCGCGATACCAGCTACATCGACGCTAACGGCACAGCCCACGTCACCCGCGTGGTTCCTGTGCCACAAACCATCAGCGCCGAAGCGCAAAAGTCCATTAGCCGTGCTGAACCTGACCAGGGCCCGCCGCAACCGCTCGAAGTGCGCCGCAAAGGCACCGACGCCTACACCGCCCGCGCCCGGGTCGAGTGGACGAAGCTCTGCCCCAACACCATCGTTGAGGACAAGATCGCCGGCGTCCCCGTACGCATCGTCACGCCGGAAGGCCTGCCCGACAGGAACAAGGATAAGGTGCTCCTCAACCTGCACGGTGGCGGATTCAACTCCGACTCCGGCTCCTACACCGAATCCATTCCCATCGCCAGCTATACGGGCATCAAGGTTGTTGCCGTCCTCTATCGCCTTTCGCCCGAGGTCAAATTTCCTGCGGCCGTCGACGACTCGATCGCCGTCTACAAAGAATTGCTGAAGACCTACAAGCCCCACCACATCGTCATTTACGGAACTTCTGCCGGAGCCATCCTCACCGCTGAAGTTGCGGCAAGGATCAAGCAGCTCGGCCTGCCCATGCCCGCCGCGCTCGGCATCTTCAGCGGCATGGGCGATTTTGCCCGCGCCGGCGATTCAGCGGCCATGTACGCGCTGGGTGGCCTGCGCGGTCACCTCGATCCACCCGAACCGGGCGCGCACGACCCGTTCTATGTCGCCACAACCGATCCCAAAGACCCCATCCTCTCGCCCATCTACGGCGACCTGCACGGCCTGCCGCCCACGCTTTTTGTCACCAGTGGCCGCGACCTGCTGCTCAGCGGCACCGTGAACCTGCATCGCGCCTACCTCCTCGCCGGAGTCGACGCCCGCCTGGTCGTCTACGACGCGCTGCCGCACGCCTTCTGGTACGATTCGCGCCTGCCTGAAGCCATTGAAGCCAACCACATCATGGCCGATTTCTTCGTCAAGCAGCTTGGCAAATAGCTGAAGATACAGGGCTCCTGCAATAGTCCCGTGCCACCAATTAAATCTCTTGACTTAGAGTACTCTGTAATATAGAGTACTCCTTGTTGATGCGAGATGCTCTCCTCTCAAGGTCAAGGGAAGTGCTGGAGGCTGTCATGAACCATCGATTTCCTAAAGTCGCATTTCGGACATCGTTTCTCGCCGCCGCTCTGGCTGGCTGCAGCTTCGTGCTTGTAGCCCAGCAACCAGGCATGCCCAACGTGGACGCCCAGCGCGAAGCCATGAAGAAGCTCGCATTCCTCGCCGGCAGGTGGTCCGGTACTGCGAACATCTCGCGCGGGCCCGGCGAACCACTCCATCTGACGCAAGCGGAAAATGTGCAATACAAGCTCGATGGGCTCGTGCTTCTGATCGAGGGCCAGAGCACGGGCCCCGACGGCAAGGCGCAGTTCCAGGCGCTGGCCACTGTCGCTTACGACGATGCCTCGCACACGTATCGCTTCCGGGCCTACAACGACGGGCACTACATCGATACCGAGTTCACCGTGCAGGCGGATGGGTTTGCGTGGGGATTCAATGCCGGCCCAGCCAAAATCCAGAACACCATGCACCTGACCGCCAAAGGCGAATGGCAGGAAACCACTGACGTGCTGTTCGGCAGCAACCCGCCGCATCGGAGCGTCGACATGTTGCTTCAGCATCAACCGTAACCAGGCAGTGACAACGATCAACTGGGGAATTGCCCCATCCGGGAGTGCAGAGAATTCAAAGGAGAGCGTTATGCAGGAACAGACAAGTGAGCAGGATCTAAAAGAGCGGTTGGACTTGATTTCGAGCATGATCGCCGAAGGCCGGCGAACGACGGAAAGCTGGGGGTGGACGATTGTGCTGTGGGGAGTGGCTTTCTATGTTGCCATCGCATGGTCCTCAGGGATACTTGCCGGGCCCATCTGGGGCGGACACTATCTTGCCTGGCCGGTGACAATGATCGGGACCTTCGTGTTTGTCCGCGTTCTGGCCTCGAACAGGCACAAACATTCAAAGGCTCCCGCGACCACAATCGGCCGCGCGATTATGTCAATCTGGACCGCCATGAGCATCTCGATGTTCGCCCTGCTGCTGCCGATGGGTTTGAGCGGAAGGGGTGACCAACAGGTGTACACCGCGGTGATTGCGGCCATGCTGGCTACAGCCAATGGTGCCTCGGGAATACTGCTCAAGTGGAAGGCGCAATTTGCGTGTGCGGTGGTTTGGTGGCTGGCTGCGGCGGCCTCCTGTTTCGGCACCATAACCCAAAGCTCAATTGCGTTTCTGGTCGCGATCTTCCTCTGTCAGATTGTCTTTGGCATCTACGCGATGATCTGCGATTCGCGGAGGCGCAGGCAGTACGGAGCCGTCCATGCCTGAGCTGCCGGAACTCAATCCCGTGATTCACGGCAAGCTGCGACTGGCGCTGCTGGCATTGCTGGCCGGAGTGGAAGAAGCGGAGTTCACGTGGCTGCGTGCGAAGACGGGCTCAACCGATGGCAACCTCGGAGCGCAGTTGCTCAAGCTGGAAGAAGCCGGCTATGTCGCGGTCGAGAAGAAATTTGTGTTGCGTAAACCGCAGACACTTTACCGCATCACCGAGAACGGCCGCCAGGCGCTTGCGGAATACGTGCAGGCGCTCAAGCAACTGCTGGGTTCGGCAATTACGACTTAGCGGGTACTGGTGTCTCCGCGCTCGCTGCGAGGTCGGCTCTGACCCGCTGCATGATGCCGAGGTAGTAGGCGAGGTTATGAATCGAATTGAGCGCCCCACCCAGCGGTTCGCCGCACTGCATCAAGTGGCGAAGATAGGCGCGTGAGTATCGGCGGCACACCATGCAGTTGCAGGCGGGATCGGCCGGGCCCTGGTCCTCAGCGTATTGCTTGTTCTTGATATTCACGCGTCCCTGGCTGGTGAACAGCAATCCGTGGCGTGCAGCGCGGGTCGGGATCACGCAGTCCATCATGTCCACGCCCATGCGCGCATAGAGTTCGATCTCGTCGGGAAAGCCGACGCCCATTACGTAGCGCGGTTTGTCTTTCGGCAACAGGGGCAGAACTTCGCTGATGACTTCCAGCGTCAATTCACGTGGCTCGCCCACGCTGAGTCCGCCGATCGCGTAGCCGTCGAAGTCCATCTCCACCAGGCGTTCTGCGCTCTCGCGGCGAAGATCGTGGTACATGCCGCCCTGCACAATGCCGAAGAGGCTTTGCGTTTGTCCGCCAAACTCCACGCGCCAGACCACTTCATTCTGATGTGCGTGGAAGTAATCGAGCGAACGCCGCGCCCACGCCATCGTCAGGCGAAGGCTTTCTTCGGCACGCGCACGATCCGCAGGGTACTCGGTGCACTCATCGAAGGCCATGCAGATATCTGCGCCCAGGGCGATCTGCACATCCATCGAGTGCTCGGGCGTGAAGAAATGGCTGCTGCCATCGAGATGCGAACGGAAGCGCACGCCCTCATCGGTGACTTTACGCAAGTGGGCGAGGCTGTAGACCTGAAAACCGCCGGAGTCGGTCAGCATGGCACGGGGCCAACTGATAAAGCGATGCAGGCCATCGAGTCTGCGGATTACTTCGTGTCCTGGACGAAGGTAGAGATGGTAGGTGTTGCCGAGGATGATCTGCGCGCCCAGCGATTCAAGTACATCTTGTGGCACGGCCTTGACGGTGCCTGCTGTTCCTACCGGCATGAACACAGGGGTTTCAACGGTCTGGTGCGGCAGATGCATCTGCGCGCGGCGTCCGCCGGTTTCCGTCGTATGGAGCAGGTTGAATGGGAGGCTCACTTGGACATTCTAGCTGGTGACCGCTGCGCGGAACTGCTGCAGGGAGTCCGTTGCGAACTCCCCGCGCTGTTTTGCACTACCCATTGCGGCGATGCATGTGATTGGCGCGGAAGATCCTGCGCGATGCAATATTCTGCCGGCGGTGGATCATACGGCGGTCTCTCATCGTCAGGTGTCCGTTGTGCCGCGCACGCATCGCGCGGAACTGGCGATGAATGCCCCTCTGTTGCCGTTCCAGGCGAACACCCTGGCGCGGAGTGAGGCGGCCGTTCTGGATTCCGTTTCCGATGCGTCGCTGTTGGTTGAACTCGCGCTTCACAATCGGATTCTTCGGTTGTTCGGGCGCGGTGGTTTGGGCAAAAGTCATGGCAGGCGCTGCAGTCAGTGCCGCCACAAGTACAAGCTTGATGAGTCTCATGGTGTTTCTCCTTCTGTGACGGCGGTGACTGAATTCGTTCCTGGCCACTCACACTCGCTGAAACACCACACCTCAGAATTCGTTGTGCGAATTTTGTGGGATTACTGCTTGATTTCTTAAGACTTGCTGAAGGCTCAGTGCGCGCTTACTTCGCTCCACCGAGATTGAATTGCAATCCTGCATGCGCAACGCGCGGCGTTGCCAGTGTTGTAGTCGGCGTCTTTGAAACTTCAATGCTGCGGTCGAAGAGATTCTCACCGGCGGCGAAAAATTCGACATGCGGGCCGAATTCGTGCGACCCATACGCATCGAGCCGGAAGTAGCTATGCAGCAAGAACAGGTTCGCATCGTCGTCAAACTGATGTCCGCTCAATCGACTCTGCAATGTGAGCGTGCCCAGCCGCGGGCGAAACGCACGCACATTCAACGACGCCATATTTCGCGCTACTTCGGGAATCCAATTGCCCAGGTCCTGCGTACCGCGCGATACCACTGCATGCGCATACTGGTAGCCGCCGTCGATGGCGAGCCAACGCTGCGGCGCAACTTCAAAATCAATTCCCACACCGCGGCTTTCAATCTGCCCGAGGTTCTCACGCAGCAACAGAATCGGCGACGAGTTCGCATTCGTTGTGACTGCGACGATCGGCCGATTCACCTGCGTGTCAAAGTAGCTGGTGCGGATCGTTCCCCAGCGCCATTGGCTCGCAACGCCGGTCTCCCACCCCGTTGCGCGCTCACTGAGCAACGCGCCATTCGGCAGCGTGAGCTTGCTGCCTACCTGCGTTGAACGATACAACTCATTCGGCGTCGGCTCGCGAAAGGCGCGAAAGCCCGATGCTGAAATTGCCCAATGCTCTTTGATCTTTCGCGACACTCCCATGCGCGGATCGAAGAACCGCTGATCTCCTTGCAGCGGCTGCGTGGCGCTCGGCACCCACATGGTTCCATTCCATCGCAGGCTTTGGCCATCGTAGTTCTGGAACCAATCCATGCGTGCCGATCCCGTCAGCGTCCATGCGCGGTGCGTCCACATGGCCTCTCCGTATCCGGCAGCATCGCGCTGGTGATCGTGCAAATTGGTCAGTGCTGCCGTCGCGCCAAACGTCTGCTCACGGTCCCAGAAGCGCACATCGTGGACGTCGGCTCCGGCGATCACCAGAAACTCCGCACCAATGGGCTGGTTCCAATGCGCAGCGGCGCCAAGTTCATTGTCGGGAGCCAGCGTGAATCGTGTCGGTATTTCCCCGCAACGATAACTGCACGTTGGATCCGCGAGTGTTGGCAGATTGGAAATGCTGGAGAATGTCTGCCGATAGTGCTCCGTCGACCCATAGAGGCGCAATGTCGCCGAAGCGTTGTGCGCGCCCTGCCAGTCCGCGCCGGTTGCATAGCGCCAGAGCCGCGTGCCGTTTGCCTGGAACAGCGTGCCATTGGCGCGCGCCTCGTTGAATCCGCTTCCGCGCACAAACAGGCGGAGCGGCCCACCATCGTGCTCCGCATCGAACAATCCATTTTGTCCGTGCACGTTCGAAACCGTATCCACGGGCCCGCGCTGGTACGGAGCCTCCTGGATGAAACCGTCGGTCCCGATTGCGCCGCCCGATGCCAGCAACCCCCACGTGCCAACCTTGGTCTCGAGCAGAACGCTGGTGTCATACGTTCCCAGGCTGCCGTAGCTCAAACGCACTTTGCCTAGAGTGTTCGTGGGCTTTACTGGTACTACATTGACAACACCACCGATTGCGCTAGAGCCATAAAGATCGCTGGCGCCGCCGCGCAGCACTTCGATGCGATCAATCGAAAGCTCCGGCTGCTCCTCCCAGTGAATCCATCCGCCCACCGCATCATTCAGCGGAACATCGTCCTCGGTCACCAGCGTACGGCTTGCCGAGGTCGAGCCCAGTCCGCGCAGACTGATGCCCTGCGATGTTGGATTTGCCACCAGAGAACTTGATCGCCGGAACAACTCCACGCCCGGCAGTTGCCGCACCTTCCCATCCATCGTCACCGATGCTGTCGTGCTCAACGCAGTTTCCGATAGAACACGCGTTGTCATGGGGCTCTCCAGCGAGCCAAGGGGCGCGCGATACGCGGTCACGGTGACTTGCTGGCTTGCACTGGCGGGATCGAGTTGGATGGTGGTGTTCGCGCTCACTTCCACAAACTTTCCGGCAAAGCCCTGCGCCTCGATATGCAGGCGGCAAGGAATGCGGCAGTGGATGGTGAGCAGTCCGTTGGTATCGGTACGTCCCAGTTGCGGTCCGTTGGCTTCTTCCACGCTTGCGCCGGCAATCGCGGCGCCGGACTTGTCGACAACCGTCAGCGTTAGAGCCACCGGTTGCTGCGCGCAAAGGGGTATGACCGCAAGCAGCAGACCGGCAAGCGCAAGCGCCGCTCTAGGAATGCGCCGCAGCATGCCAACTATCGCTTTCCATTCGCACCACGGCATCGGTTTCACCTTTACGGCTGTTATGCAGCGACTTGAGCAACTCCTCGACACTCTTCCCGAAACCGGCAATCTGCAGATAAGGAGCAATCTCATGCAGAGGGACCAATACAAACGCGCGTTCAGTCAGCCGCGGATGAGGAAGCTCCAGCCCAGGCTCGTTGATTTCAAGATCGCCTATGAGCAGGATATCCAAATCCAGTGTCCGTGGCCCATTCGGAATACCGGTCGAGCGGTTACGCCCGAACGCCTTTTCAATTACCATCAATTTATCGAGCAGCGTGTGCGGCTCAAGCTCCGTTTGAAGCGCCACAACGGCATTCACAAACCGCGGCTGATCTGCGAACCCCACGGGCTCGGTGCTATAGAGCGACGACCGCGCCGTAACCCGTCCCAGTTCTTCCAGTCGTTTTACGGCGGCAGCCAGCGTAGCCGGAGGGGTGCCTGCCCCACTGGCAATGTTCGCACCAAGCGCTATATACGCTGTCAGCATCCATTTAGACTAACGCGATTCGGCGCCGTTGGTCGGTCGAAAGGCACAGCTAATACTCTGGCAATTGCCGCATTACTATGCGCATCCGAAGCAGCGTAGCGGCTAGTCCCGCCAGACCGGCAGACCATAGCACGAAGGCGGTGCGCACTGCCCATGCCGGCGCTTCGCCCACGCGCCGCAGCACAAACGGCAGGAAATTCCAGCACGTAATATGCACGTAGTCCCAGGGGTCCTGGGTCATCGGAACGTTGTTCAGACCCCAGGCTTGCATCCTGCCGAGAGCGAAGGCTGCAATGTTTTTCGCGCGCAGCGCGATTACGAATGTCGGATGGACCCGTGTTTGCTCCTGGTAGATTTCGAGCGGCAGCCAGAACATCAGCGACTCAATCTGGATCACCACGCTGGCGCACAGCAGGAACATTCCGAATACCCACACGAAGCGGCCAGCCTCTTGCCGAAACTTCAGCAGGAGCGGAATCGCAATCAGTGCTACCAACTCCACCGCCGTTGAAACATACCTGTCTCCCCATGCGAAGTCGCCGGCCCAGGCAAAATAGCGCGCGTAAAAGCTGAGATATGCCAGCAGCGTCAGGCAGGTCGCAATCCCGTAGGCGCGTACTGCAGGCGCTAATCTCCGCCAGTGCAGAACCAGCAGAAGCAATGCAAGAATAATCAGCGGATCGAAGAGGAAGATCGATTTTTCCGGTGCAAACAACGCGCCAAAAACTCCCACATGCCACGGGTTCGTCCACGGGTAATTGGCAGGCAGGCTCGGGTCTCGCGCAATTGCTTCCTTGGCCACCAGGCCCACGTAGGTGTTGGTGAATGATCCGAATCGGTAAAACTGGTACAGCCGGTCAAGGAGTCCAAAGAAGCAGAATACCGGTGCCGCAATCGCCGCATATTCCCGGCACCGATTCCAAAACGCGCCCCCACGCAGCTCTTCAAACCACAACACCAGCAGGACGAAGATCGCGCCAGCCAGCAGGTCCATTCCCGTCGTAAGACGCGTCAATAGATTCAGACCGAGTGCTCCCGTGCCGATCAACAGAGCGCGTTTGCTTCGGGTCTGCAGCCACTCGTATTCGTACGCGAACCCCGCCAGCGTCAGCAGGCAGATGTAATTGTTTTCCATCATGTTCTGCGTGTAGTGCAGGTGGGTCGTGGCCAGCAGAAATGCCAGCACACCGGCGATGGATTGGTTCGCGCTAAAGGAGAATTGCCGTAGCAGCTTGAAGCACACCAGCGCAGTTAAAACCGTAACGAGAATCTGCGTCAGGTAAGTGACGACAATGTCGCGCACGGTCGGATCGGTCCCGCCGTAGTCATCGAAGATGGGAAGCTTTTCGATGTAAGTGCCGAGGATGTCCTGCGGCAACATCAGCAGCGATTGCCCGATGCCATACCAGCTCTGCAGTGAGCCATTGCGCCCATGCACCCCGAACTCGGGATACTCATTGGCGAATACCGGGGGCTCTGAAGTCCAGAATGAGTGGGTCGATTGCAGCCGGTGCATCGTATCCGCGGTGCCAACCTCGCCCGACTGCACTGCGAACGCAATGAGTCCCGCGGCCAGGCTGAGAAGAAAAATCGGATTGCGAAACCAGCTTTGGATGCGGCTCATGCTTAAGCGGACTCAAACTCTCGGGAACGCTTTGTTGACCTACGTATCAATTCAGAGTATCGCGCGCAGGTGGAACAGCATCTCATATCGGGGCTAGAACCGAACGACGCGGGGGGCTGAATGTTTGCAGTCACTGGTATTACGGGAAACGTAGGCAGCGTAGTCGCACAGAGCTTGTTGAAGTCCGGTCAGAGCATAAGCGCCGTGGTTCGCGACAAGAGCAAGGGCGATGCCTGGGCGAAGCGCGGCTGCGAAGTGGCTGTCGCCGATATTTACGATGCAGCAACGCTGACTGAAGCATTCAAAGACGCCGAGGGCGTTTTCATCCTCATCCCGCCTATGTTCGATCCCAAGCCCGATTTCTCCGAGGCCCTCGCAGTCGCTGCCGCACTCAAATCGGCCATCGCCGCGGCACGACCAGGTAAAGTCGTCTACCTCTCCACGATTGGAGCGGACGCGAAGGAGACGAATCTGCTCACCCAGCACACCATCATTGAAAACGCACTTCGTGAACTCGCCGTGCCCATCACCTTTCTTCGCCCCGCATGGTTCATGGAGAACGCATCGTGGGATGTCGCCCCCGCACAAATCGAAGGTGTGATTCCAAGTTTCCTTCAACCGCTCGACCGCCCCGTGCCCATGGTGGCTGCCGCCGACATCGGCAAACTGGCGGCTGAGATTCTCCAGAAGACATGGGCTGGAAATCGTGTTGTCGAACTCGAAGGACTCGTTCGCATAACGCCGTACGATATCGCCGGTGCCTTCTCACGCCTCCTGGGCCGACCGGTAAAGGTACAGGCAGTCCCGCGCGAATCATGGGAATCGCTGTTTCTCTCACAGGGCATGCAAAACCCGACGCCCCGGATCCGCATGCTCGACGGCTTTAACGAAGGATGGATCGAGTTTGAGCGCGGCGCATCAAGCTCATTCAAAGGCACCACAAGTCTCGAGACTGTCCTTCAATCGCTCATCAATCGCGCCAACAAGCGCTGAAGAATATTTTCACTTGGTCTCATTATTCAAACGCTATTTAATTGGAGTTGAAATGGATCTTATCTTAGACGCAAAGTCCACCGCCCTTGTCCTGATCGACTTGCAGCATGGAGTTGCCGCGCGCCAACTGGCGCCTTATACCGCCACCGACGTTATCCAGAAATCGCGCCGTCTTGCCGATGCTGTGCGTGCCAAAGGCGGCACAGTTGTCTTTGTCCGCGTGCTTGTATCCGAGATGCTGCAACTGCCAGTCGATGAGCCGTCTCCCCGGTCAAGCGCGCCGCTTCCACCAAACGCCTCGGAGCTGGTGCCGGAAGCCGGCGTCCGGCCCACCGACGTAGTCGTAACCAAACGGCAGTGGGGCGCGTTCTACGGCACCGACCTCGACCGGCAACTTCGCCGCCGCGACATCATGACCATTATTTTTGGAGGAATTGCGACCAACTTCGGGGTTGAATCGAGCGCGCGCGCAGCATTCGATCGCGGATACCAGCTCGTCTTCGCCGAAGATGCAATGTCGACCATGAGCGCCGAGGGGCACAGCGGCTCAGTCAAGGGAATCTTCCCGCGCATGGGACGCGTTCGTTCCACCGACCAGATCATCAGAGCCCTTGGGTAAACGCACAAGGGCTTTCGCGGCTGCACTCAAGCCGCACATCTGGTAGCATCTCTCTTCGGAGACTTATCAGCATGGAAGCCCTCAATACCGCGGGTCTCGGCGCCCGCCGCAATGAAGATATCGCACTCGATCTGCTCAAATTTGTCGCAGGAACCACGGGAGTAGGCCGTCCCGCTGCGGGTTCCACGGGCTTCAGCGGAGCCTCGGCTCCCAAGCCGGAGGAGCATGTGACTCAGCTCCTGGAACTCTACACGCGCTGCCTTAATGCAGTGGAAGGCAAAGGGGCAGAGAAATAGTAAGCGAAGGCAATTTACGCGCTGCCGTCATCGGAGCCGGCGCCTTCGGCCGCAATCACCTTCGTGTCTATCGCGAACTGGAAACGGCCGGCGAAGGCGTCGCTCTCGTCGCCGCCGTCGAGCCTGATTCTGTTCGTGCCTCCGAGGCTAAACAGAAATACAGCGTCCCGGTCTTCGCTTCGATCGATGAATTGCTTGCGGCTGATCTGCAGGTTCGCGCCGCTACCGTTGCCGTTCCCACCGTGCATCACCACGCGGTGGCCTCAGCGCTTCTTGATGCAGGCGTTGATCTTCTCGTCGAAAAGCCTCTGGCTGGGACGCTTGCGCAAGCCGACGATCTTATTGCACTGGCCGAGAAGAACAGGCGCATCCTGCAGCCAGGCCACCTTGAGCGATTCAACCCTGCCGTGCTTGCTGTGCAGCCGCAACTGCGCCGCCCCATGTTCTTTGAGGCGCATCGACTTTCAATCTTCACGCCGCGCTCTCTTGATGTCGACGTCGTTCTCGACCTCATGATTCACGATCTCGACATTGTGTTGACGATGGCGAATTCGCCGGTGCGCGAAGTGCGCGCTGTCGGCCTGCCGATTCTTTCGCCAAAGGTCGATATCGCCAACGTTCGCGTCGAGTTCGAATCCGGCTGCGTGGCCAACTTCACCGCATCGCGCGTCTCTACGGAACGTGTCCGCAAACTCCGCTTCTTCCAGCCGCGCAGCTATGTATCCGTCGACTACGCGCGTCAGGATCTGCTCGTCATTCGCCTCGATGCCAGCATCACGCCGGAGATCGCAGCAGCCATCGCCGGTGGCCGCGTAGATCCAGCGATCATGGCGCAACTCGCAGCAGCCAATACCGGCGGAGTCGCCGGACTCGCTGCCAGCCCCAATCCAGGCCTGTCGTTCCTCAAGCCGCCGGTCACTCCGGGCGAGCCTCTGCGCCTGGAGATTCAGTCATTTCTTGAATCGGTCCGCACCCGCCGCGAGCCGCTGGTTACAGCGCGCCAGGGCCGCGACGCCCTCGCACTCGCGCTTGAAATTCAGTCCACCATGGTCGCCCACGCGCACCGCGCGGGTTTGCAGGATTTCTTCGCGTCGTCGTCAAACTGAGAACTGAAGACTCACGACTGACAACTTTATTTCACGCTATCCCCAATACCTGATTCACATACCCCACCACGTACTTCCACGCGAGATAATAGGCGACCATTGCCGCAGCAAGGAACGGGGCAATGACCGAATACGGTACGGTTATCGCATTGAACCATGTGACTGAAGTTGCGGCCAACGCAAGCACGCCTACATGAGTGGCGATCAAACCGCCCGCCGGCACCATCAGCAGTGGCAAGAATGCTCCGTGCATTCCGAGGGGCAGATGCGTGCGCTCCCGCGACCACTGCCAGAGCATGCTCCACACCCCCCATAGCCCCGGCACCAGCGCCATGGGAAACACCAGGCCGCGCTCGATCGGAAATGAGATCTTCATTCCGAGCCTGAGAATGATAAACGCAATCAGCAACAGTGGAAGCACCAGCGTCGGTACCAGGATGCCTGCCAGAAATGCCCTGAGATACGGATGCGTTTTCATCGCAACCTCACTTTCCGCGGACCTCTGCCCGCTGTTTTACAGGTAATAGAGGATCACCGGTATCGTCCGCGGAGCGATGGCTGCAAAGACGACCAGCCCGCCGGCAAGCGCCCAGTCAAACCACGGAACCGAAGCGGCGCCAGGCACACTTTGCTCGTCCATTCGCCGCAACATCGCCGGCCAAAGGTCTCGATCCGGCTCCAGAGAATCACCAACACGAGGCACCGACTCACGCAGCAGTCGCATCATTCGCTCTGACTCCTGATCCCTGATCCCTTTTTCCTGATTTCTGCTTTTCGTCATGGTGTGATCCCCATTTCGCTCAAATCTTTTCTTAGCAACCGCAGCGCGCGAAACACTCTAAGCTTCACCGCCATCACCGTGATTCCCAGCGCCTCGGCCACTTCTTTTTGCGGCCGTTCTTCCACCACGGCGAGAACCGCTGTCACGCGCAACTTCGCCGGCAATCGCGCAAATGCCTGCGCAGTTTTCTTTCGGATTTCCGCAGAAACAGCGGCATCGCCGGCTGCAGGCGCAGCCACGGTGTCCCATATTTCAGGCGCCATGCTGTTTTCCGGTTTCTGCCGGCGCAGCCAATCCAGCGCAGCGTGCGTAGCAATCCGGCGTGCCCAAGGTTCAAATTCGCGCGCCGAATCAAATCGTGCATGGGCCCGATGCATCCGCCAGAACGCCTCCACCGTCACGTCTTCGGCCGCTCCCGGATCGCGCACTATACGCAGAACCCAGCCGTAGACGGAGCGCTGATGCGTGCGGAAGAGCGTTTCGAAGGCATCCACCTCGCCTTGCCGAAACCTGTCGAGGACGCTGCTTCCGTCGTCCCGCATCTGCATTTTTCCCTTCTGCATTTCCTTACGTAAGGCGCAGCACGAAGGTTACATTTTTGCGCATTCCTCTCAAGAAAGCCGATTTTCTTGAAAAGTTTTACGCATCTTCGCTACTTGACCGTACCCTGCTGGGCGCTCCGCGGCTTCCAGCGCGTGCATCTTGCTGCGCGGCTGCGCAGATCGCGCCAGGCGCATTGCAGAATGTCCATTTCAACCAGGAGCACCAAAAGACTATCCGAAATAAAATCAGCAGCGGGCAAAACAAAATGGGGTGCTTCCGGAAGCACCCCACGTGTTTCGGAAATTAATCCGCTGCCTGCTTCACTTCATCTCCGACCACTTCCTTCATCTTCAGATACACCGCATTGGTCCATCCGAATCCAATCACGTTTGTCTTGTATCCCGTGCTCACCTGAACGTTCGCATTTCCAGATACCACGTTGTACTTTTCACGAATCGTGCCGTCATTCGCAAAGCCCTGGTCCACCGTCGCGTCCCACTTTGCCGCCAGCCGCTTCGCATCGTCACGGAATCCCGCCGTCACCAACCCCGATACGCCAACCCAATTCGTCGGAGCCCACCCGAACGGCTCGTCCCACTGCATCCCGGAGTTCGTATTGCTCATGGACAATCCGCCTGGCCGCTCGAACAGGTTCAGCTTCGCGACGACCTTCTTAGCCTCTTCCCGTGACGCCACGCCTGCCCACAGCGGGTACAGCGACGAGATGTATGCGTAGTCTGACGACTTGTGTTTTTCGAAGTCGTAATCCGCGAACACCCCTTCCTGCGGCTTCCACAGATAGCGATGAATCTCCATATTTCGCATCTGCGCTTTTTTCCCCCACCGCGCAGCTTCTGTCCCTTTCCCGAGCACCAGGCCAATGTGTTCAAGGTCGCGCTCATAGCGATACAGCAGGCTGTTCAGGCATACCGGCGCGTAATGATGCGTCGATCCATCAAACGGGCCAAAACGAAAGCTAGGATCGAATCCCGATTCCCGCATGGCACGATCGCCGAGATAGAAATCCCTGCTTAACCTGTATCCATCGGCATACGCGCGCATGCACACGACGCTCGCATTCACATCGCAGCTCGTCTGTTTCAACCGCGCGCTCTCTGCTTCATTTGGATGTTCGGTGCCCTTTACCAGGTACGGCGCGCCCGCCTCTTCGCCGCTGATGGCATGCGGATGCGCTTCAAGCCAGCGAATCACATCGGAGTAGTACGTGCTGTCGTCCGCCATCTCCGGTACCGGCCCGGCACCGTAATCAAAATAGCGTGCCAGCCCCGTCATTCCTGCCTTATGCTCGGGACGCGTCCATGTGGAGTAGTCTTTCTCCGCCAATGTGTACGCATGTTCCAGCCATGCGCGCGCCTCGGTGCGCCCCGCCGGAGTAGCCGCGAAACTTGCGGGATTCTCATATACCGCGCGAATCATCGCCGTGAGAAATGGCGGCTGCGAGCGCGTCAGATAATACGTTCGATTCGCGTTCAGCACTGCGCCGTAGTGTTCGATCTCGAAGAGGAAGTTATCCACCGTTCCCTTGGCCAGGGCCTCGTGATGATCGGCCTCAAGACCGAGCAGGATAAAGTAGCTGTCCCATCCGTACATCTCGTTGAAGCGGCCACCGGGCACCACGTAGGGATTGGGGAGATACAGCAACCCTGCCGCCGGCAACTCATCCGGCCGCACGTCGCCGAGCTTTTCGATGCGCCGCGGCAGCGTCACCACCTTCACGTTGCACTTTTCGCTGAGCGCAGCAACTTCAGGCGGCGGCGGTACCTCGGCGGGCATATAAAGAATTGGGTTCGCCGTAACTTTGATGTCCACCAGTGAGTGACAATCCGTCATCGACCGCGTCAGTGTCGTCCACGCATCATGAATGTACGCAAGCGTCGCCGCTGGATCGGATGCCTTGTTGGTTGCGGTCGCGCCCGAAGGCTGTGGGGTCTCCTGAGCCTGTAGAAGGAGAGTTCCGGTTGCGGCGAATGCAAGCAACAACAAGCGAAGCAGTTTCATACGAACTCCGATTTGGTTCAACTGAGAATCCTCTGGAGTTTAGCGCAACCATGCAACTACAGAGTAGAGGCAAGCTGCATCACGACCGGCCGCAGCCATTCTCATGCAATTCAGGAACATTCCGCAGAGCGGCGGTGTCTACATCTGCACAGTGGTTCCGAATGGGATGAACGGAGTCGTCAACACTCCCGCTCCCGCGCCGCCTTAATCGAGCGCGCAGCGCGGGCCGCCCTGCTTGCGCGCTTGACACGGCTCATTGCCTCCCACCGGCGCGGCTGCAATTCACCCTGGGAGGCACGCCATGTTTGAAGACTCCACGTTCGAATCGACAGGCAGAATCAAGACTCGCAGTCGCCGCTGGATGCTCGCCGCGCTCGCCCTCAATGGCTCCATCCTCACTGCGCTGATTCTCATCCCCCTCATCTACCCTGATGCGCTGCCGAGCCATTTCATCCCCACGCTGCTCGTCGCGCCGGCCGCG